>Ga0315298_1000623_pt1 | contig 68790 bp, 63 predicted proteins | sample WHS_1_MG_FD_203077 | JGI IMG/M metagenome (GOLD analysis project Ga0315298, IMG submission 203077) | Extremophilic microbial mat communities from Washburn Hot Springs, YNP, Wyoming, USA - WHS_1_MG | ecosystem: Environmental > Aquatic > Thermal springs > Hot (42-90C) | place: USA: Wyoming...
GAGCACCTTTAGGGAAAGGAGGGCCACAATTGAAGCAGCAAGAAGAGAACAATTTTAACAGCTTCTGCTTCACAGATTTTGATGGCAGATTCCGCGCCAGATTGGCAGCAGTCATACCAAGATTTTTTGCTGCAGCAGAGGAAACTAAGCTTGCAGGCACAAGCGCCCGCTATCAATGCCGCATTAAGGTTGAGTATCAAAAAGATTTGATGGGACTTTTGGAAGAAGGCATGCTTTTGGCCGTTAAGAATTTTAAGCAGAGTGGGGAGGGTGAGGAGAGATTTACGCTCATGGAGATTAGCCGTGTTTGGCCTGAACATTTTGGCTTGCGGGGCTTGTCTGACCATGGCTATTATCCCATGCAGTTTGAGATTATTGAGCAGTCTGAGGAGGATTGGCAGACAGACGATAAGTCAACAATGATGGTTCAGATAGATGCCATACCAATAAATTATGACTTGATTATTAATGGAAAAGGTGAGTTCGAGTTTGTCAAGGGCTTCTCCTATCCCGTCGTGGGCAGCCCAGCATACCTTTTGAATGGAGAAATGATAAATCGAATGTATAACCAGAAGATAGCCGAAAAGTTTGGAATAGACCCATCAAAAACCGTTGACGACGCCCGAGCAGATCCAAGGCTTGGTTTAATAAAAATGTTTCAGGCAAGCAAAACCATAATTCCCATATATGTTGATTTCGAGAAGCTCGTCCGCTACCATTTCGGTGTTTTCGCTTTTACGGGCGGAGGAAAAAGCAATCTGATGTCAAACATTTTGAGAAGGCTCTTATTTCACACTGAACAAACAAAAATAGTTGTTTTTGACATAAGCTGCGAATACGTCTTCCTCCTCCTTGACATCCTAACCGACCCAGCGATTTCTGCAAAGGTCATTATGGAGAATAGGATAGACTCCCTAGAGCAGTTCTTCAACTCTGTTGTAAAACCAAGGGAATACGAAACCGACGAGCGAATCAAAAAGGGATTAAAATGCATAATAGATCAGGGCAAACTCTTCTATTACAAAAGACCTAGGGGGAAAGTACCAACTTACAGCGAGTTCATGGAAGAGCTAAGCGACCAAAGGAAAGGTTCTGCAGATAAGCCAAATTACATGAACGCCATAGACGAGATTCGCGATGCCATATTAGAGTATATTGAAGAGCATGGGCTTATGGAAAATCAAGAGGTCAGCGAAGATTTTGTTAAATTCATAGACCAGGTAGCCAGAGCGAAGGTGGAGGAGTTTAAGGTTCATGAAAAAAGCCAACTTTATGCTTGGGCAACCACGAGGAGCATGCTTTTAGATAGGATAAAGAGGCGAAACGAGCGGGAAGAGAAGGAGACTGGCGGATTAGCCATAGAAAAAATTAGAGAATTGTTAGAAGACAAAACCACGAGGCTTATTTGCATCTCAATTTCAGACCCATTCACAATTAAAGACCTTGTAATAACGCTCACCCAAGACTTGCTTGTTCGAAGAAAACGCAAATTCCAAGTTAAACCATACATACTGCTTGTTTTCGACGAAGCCCAAGAATTCATACCAAGTGGAGGCTCTGGCATTGATGCTAAATGTTCTGGGCATGTGGAAACCTTGCTTAGGCAGGGACGCAAATATGGCTTAGGCGTTTGCATAGCAACGCAACGCATAGCCTACTTGAACACAAACGCTTTACAACAACTTCACACCTATTTTGTGGGCACTTTGCCCCGTCCATACGACCGCCAACTCGTCAGCGAAACCTTCATGATAGATAAGGGCATTTTAGAGAAAACTTTGGAGTTTGCACCCGGCGAATGGCTCTTGTCAAGTTACATAGCAACTGGAATGGAAAACGTGCCAATATTCATAAAGGCGGATAACGCAGAAAACGAAATAGAAAAATACCTAAGAGGAAACGCGTAAACCGTTTTCAGCGTACATTTTAATACTCTTTCTTAAGAGTTTGTGAAATTTAAAGCCTGAATCCTCAGCCAATTTTCTAATCACAGCAAGAGACATTACATTTTCTTCATCGATAACCAATTTTCCATTTTCCTTTAAGATTCGGTAAAATTCTTTGAGTGCCACGGTTTTATCTTTGATATCATGAAGAACTAGATGGAGAAAAACGATGTCGACGCTTTCCGAAGATAACGTGATTTCTTGAGCATCTGCAACAATCGCTTTAATATTCTTGATTCCTTTTGTCTTCGCCTTTTCCTCTACGTAGGCTATAAAGTCTGGGTTTATATCCAACGCATAAACTACTCCTTTGTCTCCAACAATTCGAGAAGCGGCAAACGAATAAAATCCTAAAGTGCATCCGATGTCAGCAAAAGTCATCCCTTCTTTCAATCCAATCTCAGTAAGTCTATCCAGAGGATGTTCAGAAATCTTTCTGAAGTTTTCGAAAAAGGAAATTAGCAGTATTTTCCAATTCAAATGCAACGCTTCACATGCGTTCTTGTTAAAATGACTTAAAAATGTATCATGAGCTATGCTCCGCATTTTTTGAGTAATCGTTGCCATCGCATGTCTGTTATTCTTTGTATCTCATTAAGCATCTTCTCGAATTGGGGAGTAAATAAATGCCTAAAGCGTCCCTGCACTTCCAGATACTCCTTAACGGGTTTTTTCTTTTGGGGACTCAAAGCCATGACTTTGCTTGGTGCCGAAAGCTGGTATTCGCCGTTTACGGCTTCCCATAATGGAAATATGCATGTTTCAACTGCTAAGCGGGAAAGTTCTATGGTTTTGGCTGGGTCGCTTCGCCAACCGCGGGGGCATGGCGCGAAAACGTGCAGGAATGCTGGTCCATTAACTTCTAAGCCTTTCCTCACTTTTGTTATTAGGTCCCTCCAGTAATATGGCGATGCTGTTGCCACGTAGGGCATTTCATGAGCCACCATAATATCTGCTATGGGCTTTTTTGGCTCCAACTTTCCTGGTATGACTGTTCCAGCTGGTGATGTTGTGGTTGATGCGCCTAAGGGGGTTCCTCCACTTCTTTGGATGCCAGTATTCATATAAGCCTCATTGTCATAGAGCACAAACAAGAAGTCATGTCCCCTTTCAACAGCACCGCTAAGGGCTTGGATGCCAATGTCGTATGTGCCTCCATCCCCAGCTAAAGCGATAACGTCTATGTGCTCGTCTTTTATTCTTCCCTTTTTCCGCATTATTTTCATGGCTGTCTCAATTCCAGAAGCGTTTGCAGCTGCATTTTCAAAGGCTGTGTGGAGCCATGGTAAAGCCCATGATGTGTATGGGTATATGGATGATATTACTTCCATGCAGCCTGTGGCGTTTGTCACTATTGTTGGTCCTCTAACAGCCTTCATGATAAGCCTCAAAACTGTTGCTGGTCCACAGCCTGCGCATGCCCTATGTCCCGAAGTGAAGAGGTCTGGTTTTTCAGCTATGTCTTTTGCTGTGAATTTCCATTCAGAAAACATTTTTTCACTCATTTTCTTTTCACTCCCTTAAACCAACATAATTCAATAGGTTTTCAACACGTTTTGTTTTGATTATCCTCTGCAAATCCTCATAAATGCCACGTATTTGGGTTGGGCCTGTATCCCTTCCACCCAAACCATAAACATAGTTCACCACATAAGGACGCTTGCTTAAATCGTAAAGGGCATGTCGAACTTCGTGGAAAACTGGTCCTCCGTAGCCTCCGAAACTCATGCTCTTATCCATAACAGCCACAGCTTTTACGTTTCTTAAAGCTTCAACAATTCCTTCGGCTGGTAAGGGTCTGAAAGTGCGAATCCTCAGCAATCCAGCTTTAACGCCTTCAGCTCTAAGCTCATCCACAACAGCCTTAATTGTTCCAGCAGTGGAGCCCAAACATACTGTGGCAATTTCCGCATCATCCATGTAGTATGGTTCTAAAAGCCCATCGCCATAACGTCTTCCACTTAACTGCGCATACTCATCATGCACTTGCCGTATCACATTAAGCGCATTTTTCATGGCTTCCTCTTGTTGTCGTTTAAACTCAAAATAATAGTTGGGTAGGGCTATGGGTCCCATGGTTGTTGGATTCTCAGGGTCAAGCCTAAACGGCACTTTTCTCCCTTCATGATTCATTATTATCGGGAATTGGCGGGTTCCAACAAACTTTTTCACAACATCGTCCGGAAGAACTTGCACATTCTCTAAAGTGTGGCTTAAAGTGAAACCGTCCAAACCCACAATGGCTGGCAACAGAACTTGTGGGTTTTCAGCTATTTTGAAGGCTTGAATCACAGAGTCGTAAGCTTCTTGGGCGTTTTCAACGTAAATTTGTATCCAACCGCTGTCCCTCTGGGCCATGGTGTCAGAATGGTCGCAGTGAATGTTTAAAGGCGCTGAATAGGCTCTGTTGGCTATTGCCATAACCACGGGTGCGCGGCATCCGGAAGTTACAAAGAGCATTTCATGCATCAAAGCCAAACCAGCAGAAGCCGAAGCCGTGAAAGCCCTTGCGCCGGTTACGGAGGCGGCAAGACAAGCGGTTAGGGCGCTGTGTTCAGATTCTGTGCAGACAAATTCGGTTTCAACCTCTCCATTAGCAACATACTCACTAAACTTTTCAACAATTATTGTTTGGGGTGTAATGGGATAGGCAGCTACAATGTCCACGTCAGACTGTTTCACAGCATAAGCAACAGCCTCATTCCCGTTTAGGGCTAAAACCTCTTGTTTAACATTACCCCTCATTTTAGTTATCCCTCCCCCTATCCAAGTTTCATTTCAATAGCCTTTGTTGGACATTCGTTAGCGCATATTCCGCAACCTTTACAGAAGTTATAGTCAAACTCTATATCCTCCTTCTCAGGCTTCCAGTGGATTGCTCCATCTGGGCAGAAAATGACGCAGAGGAGGCATCGTGTGCACTTTTCTGGGTCTCTAATGGGCATGTATGTTTTCCAGTCTCCTGTTAGGAATTCTGTGCTTGGTTTCCAGCATACTCCTGCTGGTGCGATTTCTTTCCAACTTTTTTCTTTAGTTGTCATTCTGATTTCACCTTTTCATGGGCTTCTTTTATGACTGCAAAGTTTTTCTCAGCCACGCCCAGCCTAAAACGTTCTTTTATCACTTTTTCTAAGCTTTCTAAGTTTACTATTTGGGTTATCCGAGCTACGGCTCCTAACATGGCTGTGTTTGTTATTGACATTCCCAAAATGTTTATTGCAATTTCCGTGGCTGGAACTGTCCAAACTTTGCCTTTATGTGTGTTGAGTGTTTTTCTTATATCTGCTGGGTCTTCCTTCGAATTAATTATGATTGTTCCTTCCTCATTTAATCCCTCAGCAACTGAAACCGTCTTTAATAACGTTGGGTCTAAAACAACCACAACGTCGGGATTGTAAACTGCACAGTGTATGTGAATTGGTTCGGTGCTTATTCTTGTAAAAGCGGTTACTGGCGCACCCATTCTTTCTGGACCAAACTCTGGAAAGGATTGGATAAACTTTCCTTCATAAATGGCTGCACGGGCTAAAAGTTCACTGGCTGTCCATGCTCCTTGACCGCCTCTTCCGTGCCACCTAACTTCTAAGATTTTTTTCAATATGCTCATTTCTCCATGAGTCTTCCAAGCTAATTGGGAAATCTAACATATACATTTTTCTATACCATAAGAGTGAAATGGAACAAGATGTGTCATAATTTTAACTTTCACGTTGTTCGACGAGAATTTAATCATTCTAACCATAATTTTTAAGTGGAAAAATGTCAACAATTAAATTTTCTAGACAACTTGGGTGAGGCTGCGAAGTTAATGGATGAAACTGCAGCCGGCAAAGTGATTTTGACAGCGGACAGAACTTTAATGAGTGATTATCATCGAAACATATTTTTGGGTTTTGGAACGTGCGCCCCACCAAATGTTATTCCAAACTGGCTTTATAGTTGGCTCTTTTTCCCACCTATAAAAACAAGAAATGGAATACCAATAACAGCCCCGTATGGACTGAGAAAGATTGAGGCTCAACTTTTAAGCGAAGGCTTCGACGTATTAACGGTTGCACCAGATCACCTTAAAAAATACATTGACAAGGCAAAGGTTTTAGGCATATACGCCATGGACCCCTTCAGTTTAGGTCCAGCCTCAAGCACATTCACTTACATTCTTAAGAAGGAACCCTTTTTGGCCCAATATTTCCGTGCTTTACTGAATAAACCAGAGGTTAGGAAAGCCAAAAGGCAAGGTTTAAAAATTATTGTTGGAGGCCCAGGCGTTTGGCAATTCCGCTATAGACAGAAGTTTGTTGAAGAATACGGGATAGACTGTATAATTGAGGGGGAAGCTGAAAAAGTTGTTGGAAAAATCATCCACGCAGCCCTAAACGGCGAAGAACTGCCAAAATATTATGAAGTGGGCATTAAAGAGGTGCCAAGTTTAAATGAGATTCCAGAAATTGTGAAGCCATCCATTGATGGATTGGTGGAGATTGGTCGGGGGTGTTGCAGAGGATGCGAATTTTGCAGTGTAACATTGAAGCCGCTGCGATGGTATCCCTACGAGAAAATAATGCGGGAAATTGATGTAAACATGAAAGTTGGAGGTGTTAACTGAGCTTGCCTCCATGCAGAAGATGTTATGCTTTACGGCTCTAATAACACCATACCAAATGATGAAAAACTCACAAAACTTCATGAATTGGTTTTAAAAAAGTGTGGGGGAATAAGTTGGAGTCACTGTTCCTTGGCGGCTATAGCTTCAAAACCGAAACTTTTCTCCCAAATTGCCCAACTCATCCATCAAAAGCAGCCTTGGTGGGGCGCAGAAATCGGAATAGAAACGGGTTCTCCAAAACTTGCCGAAAAAATCATGCCAGCGAAAGCTCACCCCTTCAAAGCGCAAGAATGGCCAGAGGTTGTCCGCACAAGCATGGGACTAATGCATGACAACAAGCTAATTCCAGCATGCACACTCATTGTTGGCATGTTAGAAGAGACAGAAGAAGACGTTATCAAAACGATAGAATTGGTAGAAGACTTAAAGGATGTTAGAAGCCTAATTGTGCCCTTATTTTTTGTTCCCTTGGGCAGATTGAAAGACAGAGAGTGGTTCAAGGGGGCGCAAATGACCGAACTCCATAAGCAATTATTAATCACATGCCTAAAACACGACTTTTACTGGATAGAAAACCTAATAGATTTGGCATTTGCAGGAAAATGGTACGCACACATACTCCAATCCTTTTACAAAGGTTTCGTAAAAATCATCAAGAATAAAACCGAAAAAGCTGGAATCCAAATAAGACTCGATTAATAACTAAACTTAAATATCACACAAACTCGTAAAACATTAGAATGGAGCCGCCGTAGCTCAGTTCGGTAGAGCGGCTGGCTGTTAACCAGTCGGTCGTAGGTTCAAGTCCTACCGGCGGCGCTTTGGATACTACCAGCGTACTCTGGGCGTTTAAGCCTGGAGACGCTATTTCCTTTTTTCAAAAAGCTTGAAGTTATCTATGTTGCACATATAAAAAATTTGATAGTACCCAGCCTTCATTATTAAAAATCCCAAACCGATAAGCACCTAAAGCACATTTACTATTTTTAGAAAAAGTATTAAGCTTCCTCAAAGAAGAAAAATTTCAGAAACACCATAAATATCTATAAACCATAAATTTTACGTGCTTTATTTATGAGTTGCGTATTGCGTCTACCATACGGTGCATGTTCAGCCATACTTTTGGAAATGCCTACTTTCTTTTTTAAGTCAACCAAACTTTCAGCAACTTTAAGCGCACATGCAAAGGGGAAAACAACAGTAACACCAGTTTCTGCAACTTCTAAATACCTAACCTTATCAAAAATTAATTCAGCTGCTGTGCATCCAGGAATTATAACATCAGCTCCATCCTGAATGCATTCTTTTGCAGTTCGCTCGAACTTGGGTATAAACATTTCATATGGATCCTTAATTCCTTCAATGTAATCAGTAGGGAAAATATAATTACATGAGCGAATGGGATTTTTGCATATCATTTTACTTTTTAGGCCATATCGTTCTATCAATTCTGCTAGTTTGGGGATGTGAACTGGCGAATTAGTTATTATTGCAATTTTTCCACCGAGCATGCTTGCTATGTGAACTGAAGATTCACATACACCTACAACAGGAATGCTGACAACTTCGCGAGCTATATTGACACCGGGATCGTTAAAACAGTTTACAACAACAGCGTCAAAACCTTCTTTTTCAGCACGAATTATACTTTCAACCAAGTCAAAATTATTTAAGAATTCTAGGTATGCTCCCCGAACACTTCCGGAGCTTCTTTCTAAATACTTTTGAGTAAATGTCGTGCCGGAGCAAAAGATTTTACGAACGTATTCATCTGTAATCTCGTCAAGTAGGGATAATGCACCTTCTTTTTTGTATATATTTTGTAAACAAATCTTACGAGACATGTTTGACACCTCTAATATAACATTTGGATATTTCTAATTCTTAACGTTAGAGCAGAAAAGCAAAATAAAGGGGGAGAATATTAGCTACATTGAGGGTTAACTATCTCACCATCTTTCACAATTAGTTCATTATCTAAGTAAATGTTGCAATGTCTACACTCAATATCACAATGCCCAAGCGAAGGCCTGTCGGAAGTTGCGCCAACCCCTATCTGCATTACACCCGGATAACTCTCAGCGTCGGCAACGCAGAAATATAAGCTATCAGTCCATACAGCACCTTCCTTGTGAGTCCCCCATCCTACGTGCGCAACACCATAAACTTCGGGATCTTCCCACCTATCAAACCATCTCTGGAGAAGCTTAGCGGTGAATCCTCCTTCAATCTTTTTTGCATAGCCATCTTTGAAAGTGATCTTGACAGGATCCACAACGTCTCTTTGTAACTTAAGTATGTAATCGCCACTTTCTAGGATCAAAGTACCGTTTACACTATCTAGCTTTGGATAAAATGCCACAAGCCCGAACCCAAAATTATCCCAGTTATGCTTCTCTCCACATGGTAAATCCAATCCATCAGCTAAGCCATATTGGGCATGTGCGTAGTGTTTAGTGTTTTCCATAGTAAGGAAAGTACCCGCTTCTGATGTTATTTTTATGTTCCTCGCTTTTGCCAGTATTTCAGCCCCTTTAATAGTTCTTGATATTAATGCTTCTGTTGGAAACAATCTGGGGATATTAATTTCTGGTTTCTCAATCATAACATCTAACCATCGCGTTTTAGAAATAATCTCATTGAATTCTGGTTGATACATAGACGCCCACGGAAAAGGAGGACGAGTTATCTCTCGGACGTTGAGAATAAAATCAGCGTTCTTTAACAAATCAACATTGAATCGACTCAATACTAATTGTCTTGTATCAAGATCTTTGTAAGTAATTTGTTTCGCTTGTGGTGGGATTATCATGTGCACGTAGTCAGTTTCTAGGTTGTTGAGTACAGTTCTATAGAAATTTATGTAGTATTCATCATATCGATGTGAGGTCATTAGCACAACCCTGTCGCCATTTTTTACTCCGCAGAGTTGTAACATTTTTCTTATAAGTTCAGAAAGATTTGCCATTTCATAACACCTATTAAACGTGGTGCTAAGTTATCAAGAAGAGATCTCTTCCCATATAAGTGCTACTTGTTCGCCTTCTCCAATGGCAGCATAACGTCCTCCATATCCCCCGAGAACGGTGCTAAAGAAGCCATCAACAGGCATCACCACATCCTCAACTTCCTCGCCATATACGTTATAAAGTTTTGCAATGACATCGCCTTTTCTAATGTTTTCACCTGGTTCCTTCAAAACACGAACTATTCCTCCATGTTTGACTTTTAATGCATCACATGACTTATACCAACCTTGAAGTTTAGGCTCGCCGGGAATTTTTTCTGGAATACCATCTAACATTCCTATACCTTTCAACACGTTTTTTAACGCTTTGACACCAACGGTGATGGATTCTTCCAATAAGTAATTCATGTTTCTAAGTTCGATTGTTAGACCAGGAATTCCATGTGCGACAGCCCCTCTTGAGACACCTAAAGGAGCTTGTATGCGCGTTCCTGCACCAGGCACTTCAACATGTGGATCAAATTTTGTTAAAGTTAATCCAGAGGATTCAGCCATTTTTATTGTCTTAGTGCGTGTTTGCTGATCAGTAGCGTATTCATGTGGTGATATCACGAAATTCATTGAAATCGCTGGTCCCGCACCATGAATGTCTATGGCATAATCACTGCCTTTTAACACATCGCCTATATGAGCCGCAATTCTTTCGGTGGAAGATCCATGTGGGTTCGCATTAAAGAAATCTTGTATACTAAGGTTCATGCGATCTTGAGGAGCTGCAAACTCTGCGTGTAAGAAGGCTAGCGGATTTGATACAGGAAAAGCCACCAACGTTCCTTTTAATTCACTAGGTTTTAGTTCATTCCAAAAAAGTGAATGGACAGCACCTGTTGCAACAACCTCATTTCCATGAACTAGAGCGGTTATGACGCAGGTAGGTCCGTCCTTTTTTCCCATCATAACAAGCATTGGGATTTCAATTTTTAGTCCACCAACTAGCTCTATGTACGCCAATGGGCCCCTTTTGAACTCTCCTCGTGCAACACTTACGTTACCTATTTTCATTTTCAGCATCACCCATCTATCATAGTAAATTTAACTTCTGCCCTATGCCGCGCTTTATAGCCTCTTTGTAAATATAGGAGAACAAAGCAGCATAGTCTCCACCAAGTCCTAAGCATATAGCTAATATTTTCTCTTCGTCACTTTCTCTTCCTTTCTTTTTTCCTGCCACTATCTCAGGTATTTCGGCATATAGATTATCTCTTGTAAGAACTCCCGCATTGATCAGTTCAATTAGCTCCTTACATCTATGGCTCACGTATTCCCATTTGTCTACAACAAACTTGTCTACCGTTGTGATCACTTTAGGATCTAGTTCCTGATATGAGCCGATTTTTATCAAGAACATTCCAGGCTCGATCCATTCACTTTTCACTAAAGGTGCATCAGCGGTGGTAACGGTTTCCACTATATCCGCTCCCTTGACAGCTTTTTTAACGGAATCAACTGGAACTATATTCACATCTAACTTTTTACTCATCTCTTTTGCAAAACTTTCTCTGGACTCCTTTGTGCGACTTGTAACACGTACCTCCTTTAATTTAAATATTTGGTGCAATCCCTCCAAGTGTGTTCTAGCTTGCAGTCCAGCCCCTATTATTCCAACAACCTTAGAGTTTTTCTTAGCCAAATATTTCGCTGCGACGGTCGATGACGCGCCAACTTTGATTCCCGTAAGCCAGCTAGCTTCTAGAATTACAAGAGGCATGAGAGTTTCTGCGTCGTAAATTAATCCGATCGAATTTGAAGCGACTAGATTTTTTTGAGGATTATCGGGCGCTAAAGTAAATATTTTAGCAGCGACGATGTCGCCTCCTTTGATATAGCCAGCAAATGGTTTAAATACAAGTTTATCTTTAATTGGCAGGTAGAATTTGTCGTCTGCTACTTCTCCTTTTCCCGTCGCTCGTTCTCCTTCTTCGCAAAGATTTATTGCCGCTTTCATGTCGATGATTTTTTGAACATCGCTTTCCGATAGAAATAGTATTTCTTTACCTAACTCCAATTTCATTCTAACCACACCCGACCATTTATTTAGCTCTTTTTTTATTAAGGCTCTTTTATAAAAACTTTCCCATATCAATGACAAAAATTATTCAATGTCAACCCAAAAAGAAAATTGTCACACTTTAACCAAGTGATATAATTGCATGATTAGAGTTTAGAGAGATAATCGCTTATCTACGTATGTTGTTACAATTACGCGTTGAATGGTTTTTAGTAGAGGTGACATGCGACTGAGTGCCCCCTAGATTGTTCAACCAGTTCGGGAATTTTCTTCTTGCAAATAGGCATAGCATAAGGACACCTGGGATGAAAACGACAACCCTCAGGTGGATTGAAAGGACTGGAGATTTCGGTGGTAAATAAGCAGTTTATTAAACCTTCATCTTTTGGAATTAGATCCGACTCTTTATCTTCAATTGTGGGTACGGTTGATAATAGTAACTTCGTATATGGATGGAGGGGTTTATAAATAAGTTCATCAATGGTTGTTGATTCTATAAGATTTCCTACGTACATTATACCAACTCTATCAGCGAAATTGCGAACAAGAGCAATATTATGTGTTATTAACAAGTATGTTGAATTTAGCTTGTATTGTAACTTTTTTAATAAGTCAATTATCTTTGCTTGAATTGAAACATCCAGGGACGAAGTTGGTTCGTCAAGAACTATTAATTTAGGGCTCAGAGCAATAGCGCGAGCTATTGCCACTCTCTGTCTTTCGCCTCCACTCAAAGCCGATGGATATTTATCCAAGCATTCGTCAGGCGAAAGTTCAACCATTTCAAGTAGTTCCCTTACTTTTTTCATCCTTTCTGTACGATTTCCCACTTTATGTACTTCTAATGGTGTTGCAACAATACTTTTTATTTTTCTTCTGGGATTAAGTGAAGAGTTAGGATCTTGGAAAACCATTTGCACATTTACGCGCATTTTTTTAAGCTTTTCACCTTTAAGTTGAGTTATGTCTACGTCTTCGAAATAAATTCTGCCATCAGTAGGTCGATATATTCCAGCAATAGTCTTTCCAAGGGTTGTCTTGCCTGAACCTGTCTCGCCTACCAAAGCAAAAACTTCGTTTTTATCCATTTCAAAGGTAACATCATCTACTGCTTTTACGTAGCCTATCACCTTGGGAATTAAACCTCTATATACTGGGAAATACTTCTTTAGATGAATGGTTTTTAGTAGAGGTGACATGCGACTGAGTGCCCCCTAGATTGTTCAACCAGTTCGGGAATTTTCTTCTTGCAAATAGGCATAGCATAAGGACACCTGGGATGAAAACGACAACCCTCAGGTGGATTGATGTAACTTGGTAGCCTCCCATCAATTCCTTTAAATGAAGTTTTGGTAAGCTTCGGTATAGCAACTAGCAACCCCTTGGTATAAGGGTGCAGTGGGGATGTGATGATATCTTCTGTTGCTCCACTCTCCATTATGGAACCAGAATACATCACATATATTCTTTCGCTGACTGTCTTTGCGATGCCAAGTTCATGAGTTATGTATAATAATGCGCATTTGCTCTTTCGAACATGCTCCATAAGAAGGCTATTTACGACGTATGCCACACTGACATCAAGTGCTGATGTAGGCTCATCGGCAATTAACAGTCTTGGTTTAAAGGACAAAACAGTAGCAATAAGAACTCTCTGGTTCATGCCGCCGCTAAGTTCAAAAGGGTAACTTGATAGAACATGTTCCGGAGATGAAAGTTTAACCCTTAAAAGAATATCGGTCAACCCTTTTGCAAATGTATTATTTTTCTCTTGTTTCTTACTTAAGGTCTTAAGGAAATTAGGTAATAACATAGAAGTTTCTGTTTTTTCGCTCCCTGCGTATTTTATATAGTCAATCATTTGTTCCATTATTGTGTGAGAGGGACTTAGTGAAGTTAGTGGATATTGTGGGATGTACCCTATTCTACTTTTTAAAATTTCTTTTTGAGTTAAGTGTAGTAAATTTTGACCATCAAAAAGTATTTCTCCTTTAACTATTTTAGCTCCCGAAGGCAAAACTCCAAGTATAGTCATTGCAGTAAGAGATTTACCGCTTCCACTTTCTCCAACTAACGATATTTTTTCTCCTTGTTCAATGTAAAGGTTTACATCTTCAAGGATTTTAGCCATACCTTTGTATGATTCTATATGAAGACATAAGTCTTTGACTTCTAACAAGTGACCCATTAAAAACACCCGTAGTTTTTTCTATTTATCTCCTGCCATAGAACGCTTCCATCACTCCACCACTTAATAGATAGAATCCAATAACTGCAATGAATATAAAGATAGCAGGAAAAATGACAGTCCACCAAACTGTCGGCAAAAATAGTCGTCCCTCTGCTATCATAGTGCCCCACTCAGGTGTAGGAGAAGAAACCCCAAGCCCCAAGAAACCGAGAGTAGCTGCGGTGAGGATAATATACCCTAAATCTAAAGTGGCCCTAGCTGCTATTATGAAAATTATGTTTGGTAGTATTTCCTTAAAAATTATGTATAAGGTACTTGCACCTATTGATTTAGCGGCTTCAATGTAGAGTTCTTCCTTAATTGATAAGACTTCACCATTAATCAATCTAACATACCATGGCCACCAAGTTAAAGCAAGTGCGTAAACAAGGTTGTTTAATGAACGTGCAAGAAGAGCTGAAATAACCAAAGCAAGGACTAGCGATGGGATTGACAAAAAAATATCGGTAATTCTCATCATGATCATATTTTTCAAGCCTCCAGCATAACCTATAAAAAGCCCCATGGGAACGCCTACAGCTAAAATTATTAACAAAGCCAAAAAAGCTATACTTAAAGTTATTCTGGTTCCAATAATGACTCTACTAAAAACATCTCTTCCAAACTCATCAGTACCAAACAAGTGTTTCAAACTTGGTGGTTGAAAGCGTTCTTCAAATTTAATCACCTTCCCAGCATCTTCTGGGTATGGAGCCACATAAGGTGCTGCAATATACAAAATAACTAAAAATAAAACTATAGCAAGACCTATACTCAGTGAGGGAGATTTTTTTGCCGCATAAAGAAAATATCTGAGAGATTCAGAGCGCTTTAGCCGCACCATAGCTTTTCGCCACCCGAGGATTTATATACCCATAGAGCAAGTCTACTATAAAATTAGAAATCGAATACATTACACCAATTATTAAAGCGCAACCAACGACAGCATTAAAGTCGGATCTAGTGGCTGCACGCGCTCCATACCTAGCCAATCCTGGCCATTGAAACACTATCTCGGTAGAAAATGCTGCTTCAAAAAAAACTCCAAAAAAGAGGCCTATAGTTGTGAGCGAAGCGGAAAAAGCGTTTTTCAATGTATATTTATATAAAATTATGTTTTTAGGCATCTTGTTGGCCTTAAGAGTCAAAACATAGTCTTTATTCAATTCATTCACCATCTTTTCATATGTCAAAGCCGCAAGCTGAGCAATCGGTGACAACGCAAGAGAAATTGCAGGGAGCACTATATGATGCAAAGCATCAATAAACGTGTCAAAGCGTAAAGAAATTATACTATCTAATAGATAAAGTCCTGTAATCTGGGGTACGGTTATCCCTGAACTGATGCGCCCACCCATAGGGAAGAATCCTAGCCAGTACACAAAGATCAACTGCAACAAAATGCATAAAAAAAAGCGAGGAACAGCTACTCCAATAGCCCCAAACACTTTTATAAATGTAACTGTAAATTTGTTCGTCTTTGAGGCGGAGATTACTCCTAACAGCGGCCCAATAATGGATGCCATAATCATTGCAACAATCACTAATTCAAGTGTAGCAGGAAAAGCAGAAATAATGTCATCCCAAGCGTCACGCCAAGTAAGAGTTGATAATCCTAAACGTAAATGAAGCAAGTCGTATACGAATTTTAAATATTGAATTGGTAATGGTTTATCTAACCATAGTTCCTTACGTAGTGCTTCGATTTGTTCTTCTGTAGCAACTTCTCCTAAAGCTACACGAGCGGGATCTCCAGGTAACAACCTGGATAGAGAAAAAATGAGGAGAGAAAGTCCTATTAGGGTAATGATGGAAAAGACGATGCGCCTTTTTAGATAATCGCTGTAAGCCACTTAGTTTCTCACCGTACTATAGTCAGTCTATAGATCCAGTATTCCCAAGCGTGGTAAGGAATATATTTCCATCCTTGAACATAGTTTTGGCGAATATTGTAATATGGTCTATAGCACACGAAAATTATTGGTATGTTGTCACGAACTATTTGTTGGATCTGTTTTAATGCAATTTGACGCTCGGTAGAATTAAGGGTGCTTCGCTGTAATTCGCAAAGCGCATCAAGTTCATCTGTAAAGAACCAATGTTGCGTTATCCATCTACCTTGTTGGGAGCTGTGGAAAGCCGAGTACACATAATAGTCAGGGTCAGGATATCTAGACCAAGGCTCCCATATTGAGAAATGCGGAGTAGTTTGCGGGTTAGTTGCCCTATCTAGCATTTGCGACCATAGAACACTAACTACTTCCACGTTAATTCCTATTCTTGCACAAGCAGATTGTAGTGCAACGGCAACCATTCGATCAGCATCTTGTCCAGAAAGCCAATGACATTCTAGTGTAAACTGAGAAAGTTGTTCACGTGTATAACTTGATTGGTCAAGTTCCTCCTCGGCCTTCGTGAGATTCATTTCAAACTTTGGTATGCTTGGATCGTGACCAAAGACCCCAGGCGCCAACAAAGAACTACCAACAATAGCACCAGGAAAAACGGTATTCACTAGGTCCGTATAATTAATAGCATATGCAATGGCTCTTCTGACATGAACATCATCAAGTGGTGGTCTTCGCGTGTTGATGCATATAGGTTCCCAGTTTATTGATGGACCATAAGACAAATTGAGGTACGCGATATTTCCTAGTGTTAAATATGTCGTCGGCGACAAAAAGGCGTGACCCATTTCAAGCTCTTTATTCATCAAAAGCATTTTGATAGTAGCTTCCTCCGTGATAACCATGAACTTTATTCTATCAACCTGATTTGGTTTCCATCCCTTCCAATAATCATTGAATTTAACGAGCTCTGCACCTATGTCAGGCGAATATGATACGATCATATATGGCCCAGAGCCAGCGTCGTGTCCTTGGCTTATCCATGCTTGGCCTAAGTCCCCGTAATCCCCGAAAGGTCCCTCTGCTTTATTTTGGAGCAACAGTTTTTTATTCATGACAAAGAACTTAGTCAGAGATGGTATAAACGCATTGCTAGGTTTTGTCAAATTAAATCTTACAGTATATTTGTCGAGCGCCGTAGTGTTTCCCACAGCAATAAAACCGATCCAGAAACCAGAATGACCCTTTTTTATTGAAAGATATCTATCCATTGTAAATGCTACATCTTCGGCGGTAACTTCTGTACCATCATGGAATTTTAACCCGCTTCTTATCTTCATAGTGTAAATGAGACCATCTGCCGAAACGTTATAAGATTCTACTACCCATGGAATTGGATCGTAAGGTGGCTCCTCTGACGGCATAAATAAAGGATCGTATGCTTGTTCAACAGTGATAGTTGATGGATAATCGTAACATATAGCTGGGTCTATTGTTACAATACTGTCTCCTTGCGACATCCTAAGGACAAGCTCTTCCTTCGTTGTAGGTTGTGGAGGAAAGAGCATATAGTATGTTGCAATAATGGCGGCTATAATTATCACCAATGCAATGATTATTGCTTGAATTTTTGTTATAGCATCTTTTGTTCTGTGTGACATATTCATTCCCCTCTCATTTTTTGGTCTGTTAAAAATTAAAATTACCAGTTTATTAATTTTGTGTAATAATTCCAGTGCAGGTTACTATATCCAGTTTATTACACTATTTACATAGGACAGTCCTTTGTTAAATGGCTGCTAATATCATAATATTTTATAAAGCTTTTAAAAATACTGTCAACAATTTTGAAGGATAGCTCACACATCAAATATAAAGTTGCCCATTTTATGACCAATAGCTATTTTTGTGTTTCCTTATGAACATGAATTTCTTATATTAGTACGGAGCCCCAGACACATTATTACTTAAAAGTCGATAGTCCCATGTTTTGCATCATTTTAAAGAAAGGATCTTATTCTCTGCTTCCGCCAATCCAACTCCAAGGTTAAAATTATATCCTAAACTTTTCAGAGTTGCTTCAATCGCCGCTATTGTAGACATTATGTCGTTCTGGTTTACGTTGCCCATGTGACCTACTCTAAAACCCTTTCCCTTTAAAGGTCCAAGAGTTGAGGCAACAGCTATTCCACGATTCTTCATTTCATTTCTAAATACTAGGTCCTCTATTTTTTCCGGATAATAAACGGCTGTAACGGTGTCAGCTGCACATCCTTCATCAGCTACTAGCCTTAGTTTTAAAGCTTTCATTGCTGCTCTGAAAGCTTCAGCAAAAATATGATGCCTTCTAAATCTATTTTCTAATCCCTCAGCTAAAATCATCTCTAAAGATTCTGCAAGAGCGTAAATCAGGTTAACAGCTGGTGTAGCGAAATATTTTTTGGTTGGCTCTCTCATAACTGGAAGCCAATTTCTAAAGTCGCCATACCAGAAATTAACAGGAGTTTTTCTTTTTTCTAAGTAATCTAAGACTCTTTTGTTTGCTGAAAGTAAAGCTAACCCTGGCGGTAAGGCGATACATTTTTGGGAACCAGAAGCACATACGTCGATTTGCCAATCGTCAACACGAACTTCAATGCCACCTAAAGAGCATACGCTATCAACTACGTAATAGGCGTCGGTTAGTTCGTGAACTATCTCGCCTATTTCCCTTATGGGATTCATTACCCCTGTGGAAGTTTCAACATGAGTAACTGTTACAGCTTTAAAGCGTTCTCCTTTCAAAGCCTCTTTAACAATTTCTGGTTTAGCTGGTTTCCCCCAAGGAATCTCCAAGATCTTAGGAATTGCACCATGGGCCTCCACAATTTTAACAAAATAATCACCGAAAAAACCAGTCACTATATTTAAGACTTTGTCACCCGGTTCTACCACGTTCGCAACAGCCATTTCTAGGGCTAATGTCCCGGATCCAGCAACAACAAAAACGTCATCCTTTGTCATAAAGACTTTTTTTAAATCTTCCAATGCTCTTTTGAAGATCTCACCAAAATCCGGGTCCATCGATGACACTGTTGGTTTACTTAAAGCGCGTAAAATCTTTGGGTCCACGATCGTTGGTCCAGTAGCCATAACAAGTCTTCTCTCGTTCATAGACATACACTTCATTTTTATTTTAGTTAATGTAACTCAACTATCCTATTTAATTCTTCTGCAACGTAATTTAATCCCAACCTTTGCAAGGTGCTTTTTCTTGGTATCCCATTTTCATCCCACCCTCTCAACTCATAGTACAATGATAATAGTTTTTCATAGTCTTCGGTTTTAAGTTTCTTACCAGCATACGGCCCTTTTGTTAGTGGTTGTTCAAACCATCTTGGTGGAGGCCAATCCAACTCTCTGCTCCAATAACCTCTTTCTCTTACCCAGAAGGCTCTTATCAAAGTATATATTCGGTCAGCTATCTTAAATAGGTCATCCATTGTAAAAGCTTTACCAGTTATTGCCTTAAGAGATTTGAGATACCATTCAAGTTCAAGTCCAACCTCAAGCCATGGGAACCTGCACGTAACAAAGGTTTCAAAGAAACCTCCTCTAACTCTTTGTAATTCAATAAGCTTCTTGACTTTTTCCACGTTTACTCCCAATCGATCTGTTTTCACTTCCCATAAAATTATCCATCCATCCTTATGATGCGCTCCAATTGGTGATGTTCCATATGCCAAAGCCATTCCCGGAGTTGATTGGCAGGTATAGGCGGATATTTCAAGGCCTTTTACATGCATAGCCCACTTCCATGATTCACCTTTGATTTTCTTGGAGGCTACGTTAACACCTTCTGCTAGCAAATTTCCAACATCTTTCCTTTTAGCGATCTTCTCTATTAATTCCTCGGAATGTTTATAATCTCCCCATTCAACCTTCTCATTTAATAATTTCTTTTCTGATGCTTCCATAACAAAGCCTATTACGTTACCCACAGATATTGTATCCATTCCATATTCTGTTGCCTTTCTAGTTAATGCTGCAACATGACTTAAATCTTTTACACCAATATTTGAACCTAGCATTGCTGCACTTTCATATTCAAGTTTAACTTTTCCCATTTCAGAATCTTGGACGATGTTTCCACATATCATGTTGCAATATGGGCATCCCCGCTGCATGACCCTTATCTTTTCCATAAAATATCCATCAATTTCCTTAACGTGATCATATACGCCTTCTCTAAAGTTATATGTTGGTAACACAGAATTTTCATTAGCCCACTCAACAGTGTACATTGTACCTTGTTTGCACCAGAACTCATAGGAATCTTTTTCTTTAATGTTGGCATATCCTTCTGTACTTAATTTTTTAAGTTCCTTGGGAGATGCTACGGGTGTATCTTTTGTTCCCTTTACAACGATTGCTTTAAGATTCTTAGAACCCATGACAGCCCCAATTCCAGGTCTACCACCTGCTCTTCCCTCGGAAATTACTGTTGCATATTTTACCAGATTTTCTCCTGCTGGCCCAATCTCCAACATTTTTGCGTCTTTCCCATGTTCTTTTTTAAATTTTTCTTCGGTTTCAACTGTTGTTAAACCCCATATATCGTCTGCGTTTAAAATGTTAACTTTATCATCTTCGATGTGCACATAACATGGTGTTCTAGATTTTCCACTAACCACTATTGCATCATATCCAGCCCTTCGAAGTTCAACAGCGACTTGGGTTCCAAGATTTCCATCACCGTAACCATCAGTTGATGGACTTTTGGACGCTACAAGCAATTTGCCACTGCTAGGAACTGGTAGACCAGTGAGTGGACCAGCAGCAGCGACAAACAAGTTTTCGGGCGAAAGCGGGCTAGTCCCTGGTTTCAGGTTATCCCATAGTATTTTTATCGCAAACCCTCTACCACCAAGAAAGTTTAAACATAAATCAGCGTCAAATTCCCGAACCGTACTCTTGTTTTTGGAAAGATCAATCATTAAAACTTTGCCATTCCATCCAAACATGAGGTATCACGATAGTGAAGTATTACATTGAATATAAAAAATTTTGGATGTCACTAATCAGTAACCAGCATTACATTTGCTAAATTTCGCTTTTTCTTGGATATCGTTGACATGATGCGACACATTAAGCGCCTCAAGATTCCACAAGACTAGGAATAATTAATTGAACGCCGTATAGAGAAAACATTTTAAACGACTAGAGCTGACCAAAATAGGGGAATTAGGTATTGGACGAGAAAATATCTACTGTTTTGAGAAATCTCAAGCTTCGTGGTCTTGAGGGAATTTACGCAGAAAATAGCGATGAGGCAAAGTTTAAAATCTTAAGTTTAATTCCAGAGAAGGCTGTAGTAGAATAGGTGATTCTACTACTGTTAGACAAGTTGGAATAATAGAAGAATTAAAAGTAAGAGGGACGAAAGTGCTAGATGGCTTCTATAAGGGAGTATCCTGGGAACGCCATTACGAACTTGTCAAGAAATCTACATTATGCGATGTATTTCTCACAGGAACAAACGCTATTACATTAGATGGGAAACTTGTGAATGTTGATGCTTTAGGTAACAGAGTTGCTGGAATTTTTTACGGGCACCGGATGTCAATAGTCGTTGTAGGAAGGAATAAGTTGGTAGAAAATCTTGAGCAAGCTTTTTGCAGAATTAGAAACTTAATAGCTCCAAATCACATAAAAATAAGGGTGAAGTTGGGCGGACGACAACTCAAAACTCCATGCGTCACCACTGGAAAATGTAGCGATTGTAAATCTACCGATAGATTGTGTAACGTGTTTACAATTATAGAAGGAAAACCGCTAAGAACCGACCTATACGTTATTATAATAAATGAAGACTTAGGCTTAGCTTGGGACGAATCTTGGCCAAAAGAACGCATATCTAAAATAATTAAAGCATATGAAAAATATGTGTGGGTACCGCCTGCATCTTCGTAAAAGAATCTAAAAAGAAAGCATCATCTGTAACTTGACCAAACATTAGCTTATAACAATGAGGACCTTAAATATTAGAGCAGAACCAACCACTAATTGTAGAACAATTTTTAATCATCAAAGACGAAAAGACAGTTGCTTCATGCATGTTTTTCATAAAGCTAAAACAGGTTAAATAAACCTGAGATGGTTTTAAAATTAGGGCTCAAGGATTAGTTACGGCTTTTTAATTTGAAAAGATTTAAATCGTGAAGAATCTCAAAGCATAAAGGAGCAAACTTTGTCAAAAATTAAAAAGCGTATAAATTGTCTAACATTAAAAAGCCTTATACACATATCAATGCACTCGCATGCATGTCCACCTCTAAACTATAGATTCACAACCACCGATCTAATGCTAATCTGCGCAAGCGTAATTTGGGGCGTAAATTTTTCGGTGGTCAAAATTGCACTAGTGGACTTTCATCCGATAATTTTTAATGCTATGCGCTCCGGTTTTGCCTCGCTTGTTACATTAGCTGTACTGACGATTAAAAAAAACCTCAATCTTCGCAGAGAAGACCTTTGGCACATTTTAAGGTTAAGTTTAATTGGACATGTAATCTATCAATTTTGCTTTATATTCGGTGTCTCCCTTACAACCGCTTGTAATTCAGCTTTGATTTTGGCCACTACGCCAATTTTTGTAGCTTTGTTAAGTTCAGTCTTAGGCATAGAAAGGGTCAACCGGAAAATTTGGGTTGCTGTTGCCTTGTCATTCATTGGTATTCTTCTTATTACTTTAGGCAGTGGACATGTACCGACATTTGCCGATCAAAGTTTGATAGGCGACCTTTTAATAGTTGCTGGAACGCTCTGCTGGTCTCTATATACCGTTTTATCCAAGCCGTTACTTCAAAAGTACACGCCTATACAATTAGTTAGTTTAACCATGAGCATAGGTACGCCACCTCTTGTTGTCATTTCTATTCCTTATATAAGGGAGCAAAGCTGGGCTTCAATTTCAATTTATGGCTGGTCAGGCCTTATCTATTCCTTCTTATTTTCTCTTGCCATTGGATACGTGCTGTGGTATAATGGAGTCAGTCGCATTGGCAGCACACGAACCTCCCTTTACCATAACTTAACGCCAGTCATAGCTTTAATCATCGCCTGGCTTTTCTTATCCGAGAGGATTGCTTCTCTTCAAATTCTAGGCGCAGTCCTAATATTTCTCAGTCTCTATGCAGCGAGGAATCGTTAAGTGTGAACCCCTCAACTTTTTGACAAATAATGTTAACAATTTTTGTTACTTCAACAATCTCATTTAATTAAATGTTGAACATTAGTAAACTTGTTATATGCAAACAAACTATTAAGACGTAAATCAAAAAGGAGTGTGAGTTAATGAATGTAACAAGTGCCTTGGCAGATTTTGTCGTTGAAACATGCTTTAACGATCTTTCAGAGGAAGTCATAGAACATACAAAAATTTGCATATTAGATTGGCTTGGTGCTGCCTTAGCTGGTTCATTAGAACCTCCGGCTAGAATAGTAACTTCAATTATCAAAGAGATGAAAGGAAAAAGAGAGTCTACTATAATTGGTGTAGATTTTAAAACTTCCTGTCTGAATGCCTCCTTGGTGAATGGGGTGTTTGGACATGCCGTTGAATTGGACGATATACATAGGGAAGCCATAATTCATCCCGGTGCGTCAGTCATACCTGCGGCGTTAGCTATTGCGGAGCGTGCCAATGTTAGTGGTCGAGATTTTATAACATCAATTGTCTTGGGGTATGAAGTTGAGATCCGTATTGGGATGGCTATAAATCCATCGCATTATCAATTCTGGCATACAACAGGTACTTGCGGTACTTTTGGGGCTACCGTCGCCGCCGGAAAAATTCTTGACCTAACCAGTGAAGAGATGGTCCATGCATTAGGGATCGCTGGAACACAAGCTGCTGGCTTAATTGAGGTTTTTGGAACAATGAGTAAAACCCTTAATGCTGGAAAAGCAGCTTTTAACGGCTCGTTGGCTGCACTACTAGCTAAAAAGGGCTTTACAAGCTCAAGAAATATACTTGAAGCTGAAAAAGGATACTGCAGAGCGGTCGCCAATAAGTATGACCTTGATAAAATAACTAAAAACTTAGGGGAAAAGTTTAAAATAATGAAAAATATCTTTAAGATTCATGCCTCATGTGGCCATACGCATGGCGCTATTGACGCGGCTTTACTAATGCGCGATAAGTACAACATTAAACCAGACAACATTAATAGAATTGTTATTGAAACATATCCTATTGCTGTTGAAGTTGTGGGTAACAGTTATGAACCAAAAACAGCCTTTGAAGCGAAGTTCAGCCTTCCTTATTGCTTAGCCGCCGCGCTAGTTTATGGTAAAGTTGGGTTAACAGAGTTCTCTCAAGAAAAGTTAAAGGACCCTAGGGTTCGAAAACTTTCCAAAAAAGTAAGAGTTGTGATTGATCCAAAATATACTAACGCTCGATTAGGCTGTGCTAAGGTTACGTTGTACACCCTAAACGAGAAGTTTACATGTGATGTAGATGTTCCAAGAGGTTATCCAGAGAATCCTGTGAAAAGGGAGGAGCTTGAAAGAAAATTCGAAAATCTTGCCTTATATGTATTCCCTAAGGATAGAGTTAAGAAAATCGTAGATGTAGTGAATAGCTTAGAAACACTCTACGGGATAAAAGTTCTGACGGAACTGCTTCATAAATAGCCAGTTGGAATACATGAGACGAAATAATATCAATAAAGTTTGGAAGAAAAATTACTTTTCTACACTTGCTTGACTATAGCACAAACAGCGAAGTGTCATATTCGAATTTTTACTTCTTTCTCGGCGCTCACTAAAGATCTCCCTTTGATTACCAAATTTTGAACTTTCCTTTCTCTTCCCGCGATATCCACAGCTATTCTTAAAACTTCTTCGACCCTTTCACGAGGAATCACGATGATACCATTTTCGTCTCCAACTATAAGGTCTTGTGGAGAAATTTTAACTTCATCGATTTCGATAGGAACATTAATATAAAGTGTTGCGATGCGTCTTTTCCCGGTAACTGGGGTTATAGCCCTTGCAAAAACTGGGAATTTCATTTTTCTGATTTCTTCAACATCTCTCACAGCACCATTAACTACGACACCTTCTATTCCTTTCTTCTTCGCTGAAAAGGATGCTAAGCCGCCCCAAGTTGAAGCTTCAGTGAATTTTTCCACATCAAAGACTAACACATCACCTGATTTGGCCTGCTCTAATGTTTCAGTTATACGAAATTCAGAAATTTCTGCTTTTTTCGCTTTTTCCTTTACCGTAAGGGCAGGACCAACAATTTTTGTTCCGACAACAAGAGGGTTTATACCTGTGATAACTCCATGGATTTTTAACTCATCAAGAGCATCAGATAATACCGCAGTGGACAATTTGCGGAAAAGCTTCAATATTTTTAGAGCATAAATATCCATGAAAATCACCTAGCTTTCATTTAATTTTTCTCGTAACTTCTTATATCGTTCTGTCAGCTCGGACTTTTCTCTGTCAACAAACTCCCCTATTATAATTTTGCCGGCTAGCTTCTCTTTAGGCATCTTTTCAGCCACCTCTTTTCTTAGGGAATTTTCTTGAAACCATCTCATACATTTAGCGGGATCTGTTGTTTTCAGTAAATATCTACCAAAGTATGTTGGACATTGTCCGATTATTTCAATAAATGCAAAACCTTTTCTTTGAATACCCTTTTTTATGGCATTTATTGCGGGTCTAACATGGGCTGTAGTCCATCTGGCTACATATGAAGCGCCAGCAACATTCAACAGATTACATAAGTCAAACGGATCCTCTAAATTGCCATAGGGTGAGGTAGAGGTATATGCGCCAAATTGTGTTGTCGGTGCCATCTGCCCGCCTGTGGAAGCATAAAGCCCATTATTATTCAAAATAACCGTGACATCTAGGTTTCTTCTCGCCGCGTGAATTAAATGGTTTCCTCCTATCCCCGCTCCATCACCGTCTCCTGTAACCACAATTACTTTAAGTTCTGGATTAGCCAGCTTAATACCTGTTGCGAAAGCCAATGCACGACCATGCAGGGTTGTAGCTGAATCAAAACGAACATAACCAACCCCGCGTGAGCAACATCCTATTCCGCTTAGAAAAACTACCTTATTTAGATCTAAGTTCAATTCTTCAACAGCCTTTGCAGCATAATGGTATACTTGGCCAATGGCGCACCCTGGACAAAATTCGTGAGGCAAACGTTCAGTGCGAATAATTCTTGATAGCGGGTGATCCGTTATGTTCACTAAGTTACCTCCTTTATTTTTGCAAGAATTTCATCGGGGGTATGAGTATCAACAAATTTTAGCAAGGGAACTACTTTACTAGAATCGCCAACAGATCTTTGAATTTCATGTAGAATCTGTCCATTGTTCACCTCTGCAACGATTATAGTTTTAGCCGAAGCGCATACCTCTCTCATTTTTTGATGATGGAAAGGCCAAATCACAACAGGTCGGAAATATCCAGCCTTTATGCCGATTTCCCTAGCTTCCAGAACAGCTTTTAAAGCAGCCCGCGCACTAAATCCATAAGAAACCACTATAATTTTAGCGTCATCAACATATTTTGTCTCAAACTTAACTATTTTGTCGATATTAAGGCTGATTTTTTTGGATATGCGTCTAAGAACTTTTTCAGCCAATGGAAATTTTGGCATACTTAATACTGGATATCCTTCCCTTGTGTGCAAATGACCCGTATAATATACTCGATAACCATCTCCAAATGCTGGCATTGGAGGTGCAGTGTTTTCTGGAGCCTCATACGGAATAAATTTTTCTGGTGATAGAGAAGGCTTTTTCCTGTTTACTATTGTGATTTTTTCAGTTTTTGGAATGGTTATAGTCTCATATAAGTGTCCAACAGTAGCCTCAGCTAACAGTATAACTGGAACTCGATACTCTTCAGATAGATTAAACGCCTCTATTGTTAAATCAAACATGTCTTGTACAGAGGAGGGTGCTAATGCGATAATCTCATAGCAGTTTCCATGTGACCCCCAGCGTGCTTGCATAATGTCGCCTTGCTGTCCAAAAATGCTTCCGGTGCTGGGTCCAATACGCTGAACATCAACGATTACGCATGGCGTTTCAGTTGCTGCAGCATATCCTATGCCTTCCTGCATTAGGCTAAATCCTGGTCCAGATGTAGCTGTCATTGCCTTTAATCCAGTCCAAGAGGCACCTATAACTGCACAAATGGATGCTATTTCGTCTTCCATTTGAATGAAGATTCCACCTACTTTTGGCATCTTTTTTGAGAATTCTTCGCAGATTTCATTTGCTGGTGTTATTGGATATCCTGCGAAGAACCTGCAACCTGCGGCTATTGCTCCTTCGACGACGGCGTGATTTCCTAACATAAAATGCAAACCAGCAGAAACTTTGTATTTCATAATCTATTCCCTATTCCTGGTATATGGCATGCGTGAGTTTTAACCACAACTATCGCAAAATCTGGACACGTTAGTTCACATATTCCGCAGTTGGAGCATTTCTCCACATTTCTCAGTTCGGGGGTGAGATATCCCTTTTTATTTGCGACTTTCGACCATTTTAGTACATTTAAAGGGCAGAATTCTATGCAAATACCGCAGCCCTTGCATAAATCTCGATAAATTTTTATCGTATTTTTTTCACCTTAACGTTATCCGCTAATTTCAGTCCTTTTTTGAAGGCTTGAATATTAACCTTTTGAGCATCTGCGGATAATTCCATAGGTATAGCCTTCAACATAGCTTCCTTTGATATAATTCCAGTCATGGCTATTAAAGCTCCGCACAAAATCATACCCGTATATAGGCGTTGCCCAAGGGTTTCAGCAGTTCTGTTCAGTTGTAATTGGTCAATAATAATGTCTTTGCGCATGGGAGTATCTTCAACAAGGTCTGAGTCGATTATGAGAATACCGCCGGGCTTTAAATCCGCTAAAAAGTCTTTCAACATATTTTGATCTAATACTGCTAATACATCAGCACTTATTACTCTTGGGAACTCGATCGATTGGCTTGCAATGATGATGTCACATGTGCTTGGTCCTCCACGTGTCTCAACGCCGTAGGACGTCCACACACTTGCAAATTTATGATCAATGGTAGCAGCTAAGCCCAAAATTTTGCCTGCAGTTCTAATACCTTGACCACCAACGCCCGAAATTTTAATTTCATATTTATATTTTTTCAAAGCAGATTACCACTTTATTTTGAAACGCTGCCTCTTTTTTCCGATTGTTTCGCAAAACATTAAAGTTTCTTTAGCCATTTTGTATGTAGCTTCGTCTATCATTCTTCCTTCAACCGATGCGGCTCCTAAGCCTCTTGACATAGCCTCCTCATACGCTTTGATTATCTTCTTAGCTAAATGAAAATCTTTCTCTGATGGCGAGAAAACCTGATTTATGGGCTCTATATGCATTGGATGGATGCACATCTTGCCTTTGAATCCTAGGCTTAATGCTATTTTTGATTCTTTGAGCAGTCCCTCTTTATCTATCATTAGGCCGAGAAAAGGTGTGTCTATCGCTGGAATTTCAGCTTTTCTGGCTGCCAAAGCTAAACGCGAACGAGGATATAGAAGTTCAATTTCTTGGGGTGACATAGAGAAATAGCTTCTTCCAAAGTCACGCATGTAATCTGCGGCTCCAAATCCTACAGCAACTATGCGTTTGCTTGCCGAGACGATCTCATTTGCATTTATAACTCCCCTAGCGCTTTCAATGAGAGGAATTATACTAGTTTCAGTTAGACCTTTTTCCTTCTCCTCATTTTCTATTAATCTCTCAAGTTCAGTGATGTCATCCATAGATTCTGATTTAGGAAGCATTATAGCGTCGCAGTCCTTTTGGACGGCAAACTTGAGATCATCTTCAGTTAGACCTGTGGATAATCCGTTCACCCTAACAATGACGATTTTGCCACTTTCCTTTAATAACTTCACAGCGTCTTTAACAAACCATCTAGCTGTTTCCTTCTCTTCGATCGGAACCGCATCTTCTAAGTCTAATATAATGGCATCTGGTTTTTCTTCTCTAGCACTCTGAATGATCCTCCAGTTATTAGCTGGAACAAACAGCAATGACCTGAGAATTTTAAATGAATTCATGTATTTCCCTACCGTTTCAGAATTTTTGCCACGGTTTGGGCTAATTCTTGAGGTTTGCTAACTACATATGCTCCTGCTTCTTGAAGAGCTTTTTCTTTACTTTCTACAGTATCTCTTCCTCGTTGAACAATTGCGCTTGCATGCGAGAACCTAATACCACTTGGCAAAGTTCTTCCAGCGATGTAAATCACGAAAGGTTTTGTGTATTTGCCCTCTTTAATTATTTCTGCAACCTCGCTTTCCATAATTCCACCAATTTCTCCAAACATAACGACAGCATCTGTTTCATTATCCTTTTCGTAGAGTTCCAAATATTCAGCTGCCGTTGTGCCTAAGATCACTTCTGTTCCGGTGTGAACAGCTGTGCTTATACCTAGTCCCTCTTTGCATATAATCCATGGAATAGTACTTGTTTGTCCGCCACTTCGTGATATCACACCCACACATCCAGGTTTAAACGCTTCTTCTGCGAACTCTTTTGCACCACCAATCCAACCGCATAAGGCTTTTCCGGGGCTTATTATTCCAAGAGACCCGGGACCAATTATTCTGGCACCGGTTTCCTTGGCTCTTGCAACAACCTCCAAAATATCATGCAAAGGGACTCTTTCAACAGGCATCACTATGGTCTTTATTCCTGCATCTAACGCTTCAATCACGGCGCTTTTAACCAATGGAGCTGGAACAAATGTTGCACTCATATCCATAAGCCCATGCTCCTTGACAGCCTCCTTAACGGTGTTGTATACTGGCACACTCCAAACCTGTTCATCTCCATGGCCAGGCGTTACTCCTGCGATAACTTTTGTGCCATATTCAACCATCAGCCTTGTGGCCATTTCTCCTGTTCTGCCAGTTATGCCCTGTACAAGCACCGTGGTTTTTTCATCTATAAGTATTGCCATTCTATCCCTCCTCTATGAGGCTGCTGCATGTTTTCTTTTAAACTCATCTAAGCCGTAGATTGGAAGTTCAATCTTTACAGCATTCCCTCCGTATAACTCACATTCCACCTCGCACGCTAAGCACTCGTTACAAAGCCGTTTAAGCTGTTCAGGGCTCCCCGCTAAGGCAGGTTTTTTCCTCTCAATTTTTAAGCATGACCTCCCAAACCATTTATCAGCTTTTACACAAGCAAAGCCGCATTCAGGGGCTATGCATTTTTTCAGATCAATTTTCACGCTGCCAGTCTGCGTATTAAAGAATAAATAGTCCGCGGAAGAAGTTTCAGGACCATTATCCTTCACTTTTTCCTCTTTTTCAATGTTTAAAAGCGATCTCTCTTTTCTATAATCATCAATTAACTCTGCAATTCTGGCAGCAATGAAGTCGACGTCGTAAACGTGCTCACGACCATAAAGCTCCCATCGTAGTGACGCATTTCTTAGTCCTTCCTTGATAATCCGATGCGTTTCCTTCTCTTTGTTTCCAGCTATTAAGATCAATGCTGGAAAGCCTGGCCTTTCCCTAGTCTCTTCTCTTAACGCCTTTACAAGGGGGTAAGCATGATACCATTGTTCTTGGTTAGCAAGAACAGCTCCAGCTAAACAGTAACCTTCAAGTCCCGGAATGGAAAGCATTATTTTTATAGCCCTGTACACTTTTGATGCTGCCGGATTTCCGCTGGTATCTACGTAAGTTGCTAACTTAAGTCCTTTTCGTATTAAGGCATCAGCTGCGAGCATGGATGCGCCTCCACCAATCCCGTGAAAAGCAATATAGCCTCCCCTTTTTACTTCATTGATATTTGGGTTTAGTTGTAAGAAGTAGCAAACCCCTCTATAGTCATCCGCCTCTATCTTCCATGCAATTTTTTCAAGGTCAGTAGCAGGTCTTGTCATATCGCGGGGCAGTTCTATTTTGAATTCAGGATGGCGAAACGCTGAATTATCATCTATAGTTATCCTGCAATCTCCTGCAATCATCCGCCCATCTTTAGTTAGAATAAATGGATTTATCTCAACCGTATTAGCATCTGCTTTCACAAAAACTTCATAAAGCTTGCATGCAATGTTGCTTACTAAATCAACTATGTTAGTTTGGACTTGTAGCTTAGATACAAGCTTTCGCGAATCAGAAAGTTTAAGCCCGCTAAGGTAATTGATATTCATCGTGGAAATTTTCTCTGGATGTTTCTCCGTTACCTCCTCTATATCGACTCCTCCCTCAGTGCTGAAGAGGATTGTTGGACCTTTAACTTTGTAGGAGTCGCTAACTGTTATGCTAAGAAAGAACTCCTTTTCCGGATCAAACTTTTCTTCCACTAAAAGTTTCTCCACTTTTAAACCCTTAATTTCTCTCCCTAAAATTTCGCTTGCCAAACTTTTAGCCTCTTTAGGATTATTTGCGAATTTTATTCCGCCAGCTTTAAAACGTCCAGTAGTCAAGACTTGCGCCTTTATTGCAACGGGTTTGCCGATTTTTTCAGCTATTTTCATAGCTTCCTGCGGTGTAGATACTACATCTCCTTCGGGAATTGGAATACCAACAGTTTTAAGCAAATTTTTCCCTTGGTACTCATACAATCGGACCATGAACACCACGCTGCTAATATCAACTAAAAGATCTATAATAAATATTACTAGGAAGTTTTCGCTCTATAACCAGCCGTTAAATGGTCTCCTCACCAAACCACTGTAAACGTATTTTATTAATGTTGTGATGTCAAATACTGGCAAACCAGTTGCTTTTTGCACTGCATAAGCATACGGAGGCATATTAACGCATTCCAACACTATTGCCCCTATATCTGGGTTTTCTCTAATCATTGTTTTGGCAACTTCGACGACTTCGCTTTCCATTTTATTTACGTCAAATTCTATCGGTTTTGAAGGACTGGATGGAAGACAGTGGTGCCACTCACTACACTCATCCATACCATATATAACTATTGGAGTAAATTCGATGCCTACAGCTTCCAAATGTTTCTTTGTTAGACTCCTTTTCTGGAATGTTATAACACCAACTTTTTTATCTTTTCTCAACATGCCATATACTAAAGGAACTTGCATTAAACTTGAAGTAAAAATAGGTATGCTCACTGCAGAAGACAGTTCCTTTTGGAAAAGTGCTAAAAAACCACAGTCAGTTGTTATAGCCTTTACTCCTTCCCTTTCCAATTCTTGGGCACCTTTAACAAATGATTCCAGCAATTTAGGATCTTCAAAAGGAGTCTCCACTACTTTTTTACCATAAGCACCTTTAATTATTTTATAAACTACAGGAAAATTGAAGGTTGTCGCATTTCCCACATCGCCAGGAACTCTTGGGTAGCGTGTATCAAGTAGAAGTATCCCAATCGGAGCACCATAATATGAATACCCACCTTTAACAACATTTACCAAACGATTTCACCAATCAATTTTTAACCCCTCTAGAATAAATATTTTATCGTCGTAGCAACATTTACATAGCAATAACCAAAACTTAAAAATATGGTAAATCTTATATTTTCTTTTCTGCAACAATCAATATTAAAACTACAGGAAAAATGGAAGGTTGATTTTATGAGCAAAATGAAATCTGCTCGTTTTTACCGTCAAGGTGAACCTCTAAGAATTGAATACGTCGAAATTCCAAAAATTGGCCCTTCTGATGTTCTGATACAGGTTAAAGCTTGCGGTTTAACCCCCTCAATGATCCCTTCAAGAAAAATGATACCTCCACTAAAGAAGGTACCAGTAACTTATGGTCATCAGTTTTCGGGGATTATAGCTGAGGTAGGCGAGGCTGTTGAGGGATTCAGAAAAGGTGATAGGGTGTTCATCGATTATTATGTGGGCTGTAATAAGTGCCCTGCATGTTTATCCGGCAGGCATTATTCATGTTCTAAGTTTAGTGTGATTGGAAAAAATTGGGGCGACGGTGGCCTTGCAGAATTTGTTCGAGTCCCTGCAACCAATGTTTTTATTTTACCCGACGCTATATCCTTTGAAGAAGGAGCGCTTATATTCGACCCTATAGGGGTAGGTTTTCATGCAGTAAGAAGGGGAAATGTAAAAGGAGGCAGTACCGTCGCTGTTTATGGAGGTGGTGGTGCCGTTGGTACAAGCATTATACAGGCGGCAAAAGTGGACGGCGCTGGTCTTATTATAGCCGTAGATACCTATGATCATCGTCTTGACTTAGCCAGAAAATTAGGAGCAGATGAAACAGTAAATTCAAAGAATGTGAATCCTGTAAAAAAAATCAAAGACCTGACGGACGAGAAAGGAGTAGATATAGCTTTTGATGCATGCGGTGGCATGGGAATAGCAGGAGAAATTGGAAATGTAACCTACGAACAAGCAATGGCAAGCACCCGCTTTGGCGGGAGAACAGTAATAGTATCGACTTCATGGGGCACTTTTAAATGCGATCCTCTACGGTTCGCCTTAGAAGAGTTTGAGCTCATAGGATCGCATGGATGTCCAAGAGCAGACATATCAACAATTCTAAAGCTGCTATTGCAAGGAAAAATTCAAATTAAACCAATAATCTCACATACATTCAGCCTCGATGAAGTAAATTATGCTCTAGATATTTTGAAGAGGCAAACAGGTGAAGTAAACAAGATTATAATAAAGATTTAAAGTTTTCACTAAACTACTCCCCATGTAATCACAAAATTAAGCAATTTAAAAAACACTCATTGATTATTACTTATTAAGCTTCATTTCTCTAAAGAAAGCCTGTAAACCTTTTTTTAATAACGTTATTGTGAATAAAATTCGTGAATGAAACTATATCAAAAACTGGTAGTTTTGTTGCATCGTGAATCGCTGCGGAATATGGGGCAAGGTTATGGCATTCTAATACAATTGAACCCACATCCGGATGTTTCTCAACTAACATAATGGCTGTTTCAACAACTTCTTTCTCTATTTTATTTTGACTCATATCGTTAGAGTTTTCCAATATTACTCTCCTAAATTCTGATTTGTTTTCTAACCCGACTATCGCCGTTGGAATGTTTTCATCAATACTTGCTGCTTTTAGATGTTCATCAGTTAATGTTTCAGAGCACGCAGTTATTATGCCTACTCTTTTTCGTGTTAGTTTGTAAACCAATGGCACCACAAGAAGATTAGAGGTAAAGACAGGAACATTAACAGCCCTCGCAAGTTGATCTTGAAACAACACCAAAAAACCACAACTGGTAGTAATAGCTTTAACTCCTTCGTTTTCAAGTTCGCGTGCCGCCCTAATAAATGGTTCGAGAAGAGAAGGGTCGCCTTTTTTCACCACTCTATCAATTGAAGCATTTTTAACGACCTTCAGCCTCACCGGAAAATTAAACGTCGAGGCATTTCCTATGTCACCTGGAACCCTTGGAAACTTTGTATCCAAAGTAAGGATTCCTATTGATTCACCATAAAAAGTACGACCACCTTTAATCAATTCCATATAATATCTCCTTATTGATTTTTAATATACTATAGTTTAAAAAACTTTTGGATGTTTCATTCTTCTTTATTAGTAGGCAAACTTATAAGATAGTTTTGAAACACTATTTTTATAATGTTTAGAAAAGAGTGTGTAAATAATGGTTGAAAAGGAGTTAAAAGTAGGCAACGTTACTGCTAAACCAGGTGAATTAAAGTTGGGCTATATTAGAGGTGTAGAGTTAGACCTTTTTGATGTTGATATCCCTGTAATACTCGCTAATGGAAAGCATGAGGGCCCTATTCTCTCTATCACTGCTGCCGTTCACGGTACTGAGATTAGCGGCGTGGAAGTCATTAGAAAAGTGCTAAGAGAGAAAGTAAAAGTTAGTGAGTTACATGGAGCGATAATTGCCATCCCTGTATGCAACCCTTTAGGCTTCGCGTGGCATTCGCACAGTTCACCTCAAGACCGCGTAAACATGTCAACAATCTTCCCAGGGGATCCAAATGGCTCTTTAACCCGAAGGCTAGCATACAAAATCTGTGCAGAGGTACTTCACAAATCTCAGTACAACATAGATATTCATCATGACGGATGGCCAGCCTTACCTTATGTAATGTGTAAAAGTGAAATAGCTAAAGATGAAGAAACTGGGAAGAAGGCTTTGGAAATGGCTAAGGCTGTTGGATTAACAATACTCCATCAAGGAAAAGATCCGTTCTGGGGAGTTTGGGGAAGCCTTACTGACCATACAATAATGTCTGGTATACCGTCCATTACGATAGAGATCAACTCACCAATGGGGGTAATTGCAAATGAGGGAGTGGATATAGGTGTACGAAGTGTTTTAAATGTTATGAAATACTTAAAGATGATAGGAGGTGAGATTGAGCCTCACCCGAAAAGTGTACGTGTGATCCCCGGCGAGTTCTTGATGAAACCCGGCAAGTTTCCAAGGGCAAGACATGGCGGCGTTTTAATAATGGAAAAAACTCCTGGCGAGTTCATACGAAAGGGGGAAATCATAGCAACTATATACGATGTGTTTGGAGAAAAACTCGAGGAAGTAGAGATGACCATAGATGGCTATATATGGGCTTATAAACTAGAGTCGCTAGTTGCCGAGGGAGAAATTGTAGCCCTCGTTTTCACAGAATTCACTCCGGAGTCCTTGGAAGAGAAAGCTGGACGTTATGAAGCCCTCATCGTCTAGCTTTTTCAAGTTAATGTATGATTAGCGGTGATATTCATGAAAGTTAGGAGTTTTTACATGGGTAAGTTAGCGTGGCCGGATGTTCAGGAGTTCTTGAAAGAGCATAAGACGGTGGTTATACCTGTAGGTAGTTTTGAACAACACGGCCCTCATTTACCCTTAGAAACGGATGCCCATACGGCTTTCTATGTATGTGTTAAAGCGGCTGAGAAGGCTGGATGTGCACTTGTTGTTCCACCGATTAGTTACGGTGTCTCAACTCATCACATGGATTTTCCTGGAACTATAACCCTCAGCAATCACACTTTAGAACAGGTTATCTTTGAGATAGCCGCTAGCTTGGTAAAACATGGTTTCAAAAAAATCATCATACATAACAGACACGGTGGAAATAGCAATGCTGTTGGAAGTGCTGCAAATAGAATAAAGATGGAGCTTGGAGCTTTCGTTGTTGTAGATGATCTAGGAGTCTACGGGCTTACACCTGATTTCACAAAGAAATACATAGAGACGCCTTTTGACATTCATGCTGGAGAGAAAGAAACTTCCGCTGTGCTAGCCACACAGGAAGAATGGGTCGTAAAAGACCGCATTACAAAACCGACGATAAAACAAATAAAAATGAAGTACAATGTAATTGTGCCTTTTAGAACGAAAGAAGTATCCGATACTGGCGCCATTGGCGATCCAACAAAAGCAACCAAAGAAAAAGGTGAAATATACCACAAAATGTATGTTAAGCGTCTAGCTGAATTAATAAGAGAAGTAGATTGTATAAGCATCTAAATATTCCATTTATTATATTCGTTAAGTTTTAAATATGAAATCAGCGGTGTAATACTAAAATTCGGTCCACTTCTACTATTAAAAAGTCTAATTCATATCGCATTAAGGGCTGTTAATCGATAAAATGGCATCTTACCCCATGCGACCCTATCCACATCATTTCAGGTTCAATTTGACTACATTTTTTTCCCATTCTTGGGCATCTTGTTGCAAATCTACAACCTTTTGGAGTGTCGGTTGGCTTCGGGATTTCACCGAAAAGTTTAATTTTTTGCGGCAACATTTCAGTCTCTTTTTCAGTTACAGTCGGTATCATGGAAAGCAAAGCAATAGTGTAAGGATGCAGTGGTTTTTGAAATAGTTGCTCGGAAGATGCAATTTCCATAATTCTACCTAAATACATCACAGCAGTTTCATTTGCAAAGTTTTTTACTAAGGCAAGGTTATGAGATATAAACAAATATGTTAGTTTGTATTGTTTTTGCAAATTCTGAAGACTTTTTACTATACTAGCTTGGACTGTAACATCTAGGGCCGAAGTTGGTTCATCTAGTACGACTAACTCCGGGTTTGATATTATTGCCCTTGCTATTGCTACTCTCTGTCTCTCTCCTCCGCTTAGTTCATGTGGATATCTATAAAGATATTCTTCTGAGAGCCCAACCACATTAATTATTTCTTTAGCCTTTTCCATTCTTTCCCTTTTTGTACCTATCTCGTAAATGTTGAGTGGGTCCAAAATGATATCAATTATTCTTCTAAGCGGGTTCAAGCTACTATAAGGATCTTGATACACCATTTGAATTTTTCTTCTTACCTTTTTTAGATCTTTTCCCCTAAGATTGGTGATGTCTTCACCGTCTAGAATAATGGAGCCGCTCGTGGGTGGATAGATTCCTAAAATAACTTTACCGGTCGTAGTCTTTCCAGAGCCTGATTCTCCTACTAATGCTACGGTCTTCATCCGCTCTAATTGAAGATCGACTCCATCGACAGCTTTTACTAGTCCAACTTTTTTCCTCAAGAAACCATAAGATACCGTAAAGTATTTTTTAAGATTTTTTATCTCTAGTAGTAGTTCACTCATTCTTCGCACCATCAAACAGATGACAAGCAACCACGTGATTGGAAGAAGCTTTTAATACTTTTAGTTTCGGCTTTTCTTTTTCACAAATTGGCATTCTATATTTGCAGCGTGAGCTAAATCTACAACCAGATGGAGGGTTATAATAGTTTAGGGCCCCTACGAAAGTGCCACTAGACATTTTACCGTATATTTTAGGGACTGCTTGAAGCAATTCTTTGGTATATGGATGCTCTGGCCTTTCAAAAATTTGTTGAATATTGTCAGACTCTACAATATCTCCAGCATACAAAACGTAGATACGATTACAGAGTCTCCTCGCCACGCCTAAATCATGTGTTATGTACAGTACCGCATTTTCGTGTTCTTTTACTTTATTTTCTAACAGTTCTAATATTTGGTCTTGAATAGAAACATCAAGGTTTGTGGTTGGTTCGTCCAGTATCAGAAGAGAGGGTGTGCTCATTAGAGCCATTGCAATCCAGACTCTTTGTCTCATACCACCGCTAAGTTGGAAAGGATAACATCTAATCCTCTTTCTGGGTCAGCTATTGCCACTTTTTTAAGAAACTCTATCGAGTTTTTTATTTCCTCTTTGTAAAACCCCTCTCTAAAACTATTTATAATAAATTTTAAGAGGCTAAAATTCTCAGACGCCTTATATTTTTTCATATAAACCATTTGTTGCCCTATGGAAAACACGGGATTTAATGAACTTGTAGGATCTTGGGGTATAAAAAATAATTCTTTTTTTCGTAAAGTTTGTGCTTTTTCTTTTGGTATGCTAAGTAAGTCTACATTATTCAATATTATTTTTCCATGCGTTATTCTTGCCGGTGGTGTTGGCAAGATACCTAGTATTGCTTTCGCGGTTATGGTTTTACCGCATCCACTTTCCCCTATTAATCCAACCACTTCATTTTCCCAATAGCCAAGTCGATGCCGTTGATTATCTTTGCAGTGCCTTCAAAGGTGTTAAATTCAATTCTTAAATCATAAATTTCAAGCACCTTGTCGGTAATCAATCCTTGGGATCCCCTCTAATATTGTAATCTGATATCAAAAAAATCCCTTAGTCCATCACCTAGAAGATAAAATCCAAAAACAGTTATAAATAAAAATACTCCTGGAAATATTGAGAGCCACCAATAATTCGGTAATATTTTCTTCCGGTACTAATCATTAATCCCCAATCGGCAGAGGGAGGTAAAAGACCGACAAAGCCCAGTGAAGAAATATACAATATGGTAAATGCTAAATCAAGAGTTGATTTTGTTATAACTATAGGGATAAGATGAGGAAGCATATCCTCTAAAATTACACGAATTTCGACTTTCCCATAGCTTGACTGGCTTCTATTAATTGCTCTTCTTTAAGAGATAGCACTTTACCTTGGACCAGTCTAGCAGGCAAAGGCCACCATACCAGTACCATTTTTCTACAAAAATTGGCGCATGAAAGGTCTTAATTTTCTAAATTAGACCTAAATTCTGCATTATAGATTTAAGGGAGTGTAGTTGTTTGTCATTAAGCGGTAGTATAGGCTTCCTAGGTATCCCAACATCTCGCCCTTTTAACTTAAGCCCCGCCTTGCAAACTCCTATAAGTAAACCAGATTCGATGAACTCAAAAAAGGGATACAGCTTATAGAAGAGTTCTTTAGCCTTGGACTCGTTGCTTACAATGGTTGCATCGTATATATCAGCACATTCCCGCGGAATGACATTGGATGAAGAGCAAACCCAACCTTCTGCCCCCATCAAAAGCGCTGGTAGAGCTATGGTATCGATTCCTACGAAAACTTTAACTTTATCTGTTAGTTTGATTATTTTCATGCATCTTCTTATATCGCCGCTGCTTTCTTTTACATAAGAGATATAACCTTCTTCACCAAGCTTTGCTATAAGCTCAGGCTGAACATCTATCATGCTTCTAGCTGGATTGTTGTATAACATAATGGGAATGTTTATTTTCTCGTAAACAGCCTTAAAATGTTCATAAACTCCTTCTTCCGTGATTTTCGAGTAATATGAAGGGACTATTACTACGCCATCTGCGCCTATATCCTCAGCATATTTGCTGTACATAACGGTATCCCTTGTCGAATCAGCTGCGGTTCCAGCGAAAACCGGGACTCTATTATTCACCTCATCGACCACGATCTTTATCACAAACTTTCGTTCTTCATTTGATAGTTTGGCGAATTCGCCAGTGCTTCCACATGGAAATATCATATCCACGCCATTCTCAATGAGATAATTAATATGATCCCTTAACATCTGCTCAGATATTTCATCGTTATTATTAAACGGAGTTATTATAGGCGTCATCAATCCTTTAAATTCCTTCAAGTATGAAACCTCCCAACTTCAAGTAAAGGGCTGCATGTAAATAAAATTTGTGCCCTTAATAAATATTTGTTATGTACAGCAAAATTTGATATCTCATTCCGTGAAAGGTTATTATTTTATGCGTGCTCTTCCTTAAGCCATTTAATGTATTCCTTTACCCCCCGTTCTATGTCATATCGTGGTTCCCATCCGAGTATTTTCTTTATTCGTGTGTTGTCGATTATACCACGCAATGGTTCATTAGGGAGAAAACCTGGACCTAACTCAATTAAAGCATTCGGAATAAACTTTTTCACAATCCTTACAAGCTCTTGAAGGCTTGTGCTCTTTCCGGAAGCTAAATTAAAAACTTTATGTTCCAAGCGTTTAGCTTGTAACGCTAGAAAAACTGCATCCGCGCAATCTTTAACGTATACAAAATCGTACTTTGTATCTCCACCATAAGGCATTTTAAACGGTTTTCCGCTTACTGCACACTCTACAATTAATTTATGTATAATGTTCCCTGTAACCCTCCTTGGACCATAAATCATAGAGGGCCTAAAGACAATGAAGTCTATTCCGTAATTACGTTCATAATTAAAGCCATAAAGTTCCCCTAGAAGTTTGGTAACACCATAAAATTCAACTGGATTTTTGGGGTGCTCCTCATTAATAGGTTCGTAAATCATGTTCCCATACACGCGTATAGAACTCATATAAATAACTTTTTTAATATCTGTCCGTCGTGCAGCTTCCAATACATTAACTGTTCCTTCAGCATTAATTTTAAATGCTTCGTATGGGTTCTGTTGAGATTCGGGAACTAAGATAGCTGAACAATGGATTATCGCATTGACCTCGTATTCTCTAATAGCCTCTAAAAGCTTTCTCAAATTGGTTACGTTGCCTTTAAACATAACAACGTTGCTAGGAACTTCTAATTTCTTTGACCGTGCATATATAACAACTTTATAACCGCATTGAACTAACTTATCCACAATATGCGAACCAAGAAAACCTGTTCCGCCGGTCACCATGATAGGCAAATTATTCACATCCCCTCTCTGTCGTCTAATTAAATATAAAGTTATTCCCAAGCAAAGGGTGGAATTTTGCTTTTACACCACATCCCAATACCTTTTTCTATAGCTAATTTGTAAATGACAGAACCGACAGCAATATCATGAGTACCCATACCACCGTGATTTAGCAATATTTTTTCTTCATCAGATTCTCGACCTTTCTTCCTTCCCGTTACAAGCTCGCTTAAGTCTGCATAAATGTCCATTATAGACATTAGATTTCTTGCAATTAGTGAACCCACTTCCTGACCACGATAGTGTTCATAATTCTTTTTGTAGTCGACAAAAATTTTGTCTACGGTTTTAACTATTTGATCCTCAAAATTTTGATCATGCGAAAAGTTACAAAGGAAGCTTGCTTTCTTCACCCACTCATATTTTATTATAGGCTGTTTAGCGGTGGTTGCAGTAATAACTACATCCGCGTCGCTAACAGCTTTTTCCAAACTGTCACAGGGTATTATATGTTTACCAATTTTTTTGCCTATTCCTTCCACGGTTCTTTCTCTAGCTCCTTTTTTAATGTCATAAACTCTAATCTCTTCTATTTTTAGTATCTCGTTTAAAGCGAGTAGTTGAAAGCCCCCTTGATAACCTGCACCGATAAGAGCTATTATATTTGAGTTTCTCTTGGCGCCATACTTAGCTCCAATTGCCGTAACGCACGCTGTCCTTATTCCGGTAAGAAACAAACCTTGGATAATTGCCACAGGCGAACAAAGAAAAGCATCCGTCAAAATTAAAAGGTGTCCTTGAAATGGCAAGCCACGTTTAACCCGCTCGGGGGAATACGTAACCCATTTGACTGCTGCCATTTTTGCTGGTCCATAGTAAGATAAAATGGGTAAGCAAACAGAGGTTTGAGGTGGAGCTTCGGGAATTTTCTCTTTCAATCCAGGAGTCATGTCTATCAATTTATCATGAGGATATATCTGAAAATCTCCTGCACTTATAGCCTTAAACTCTTCCTCTATTATCTCTATAAAATTTTTAAATGTTAACCCCGAAGATTCAATGACTAATTTCACATTATCCTCTGATAAATATAAAATAGGCGGCAATTCTTTTTCCATTCAGTCATCACCTTCAAACTAAGTTAAAACTATTTAAAAATTATACTTAAATATTTTGAGACCCAAAGTTTATCAAGATGAAAAGTAAATCTTATGTTGCGCACAACAATTTATGCTTTCAATTTAAATAACTACCACTACCTTATAATATACCCACGTAGTGTTTTCTAACGACAGCATTATAGACCATGTTAACCAGAGTAACGATATCAAATATTGGTAAGCCAGTTGCTTCTTGTATATCTTTAGCGAACGGAGACATATCCGTGCATTCTAAAATCATGGCTCCAATCTCGGGATTCCGCTTTACCATTTCTGTAGCAACACTCACTAGTTCATTCTTAAATTTTACCGTGTCCATGACTGTTTTTTTCTTTTTAAAAATCAGATCCATAAACTCTTCTTGATTGTCCATTCCTTCAATGCATAGGGGAATATTTTTTATTCCCACCGCTTCCAGATGTTTATTACTTAAATACTTTTTGCATGCCGTCATGATGCCAACTTTTTGATCTTTTCGAAGCATGCGATATACCAACGGAACTTGTATGAGACTTGACATAAAAACAGGGACTCTAACAGCATTTGCTATTTCTTCTTGAAAAATGGACATAAAACCGCAACTGCCAGTTATAGCTTTTACGCCTTCCTTTTCTAGTTCCTGCGCCGCTTTAATAAATAAATTTACCAGGTTTCGACCACCTTCCTCAATAAAACTTTTAGGCGTAGCTTCCGCAATTACTTTATAGCTAACTGGAAAATCGAATGTAGTCGCATTTTTTATGTGTCCGGGGAGTTTGGGGTATAGTGTTCCTCCAAGACAGATTACTCCTATCACTTGACCATAAATGTTATGTCCCCCGCTGATCAATGTCATTTTCATCACACTTCCATGCTACAAATAAGACAATACTGACTATATTAAATTAATGTCTAATGTTTAAAATATTTGTTCTCATGAATTGGGATGACCATAAAAAGTACAAGTTTTAGAGAAAAGCTTGTTTATAGATTATCACTTATGGTTTTTACTAACTCCTTGATGGTTTTTGATGTAAACGCACCTGCTTCTCTTAAGGCGTTCAGCTTGTATAATGCAGTATCTTTTTCTCCTGCAATTATTGCTCCTGCATGACCCATTCTCTTGCCTGGAGGTGCTGCCCAACCAGCTATGTAGGCAAAGACAGGTTTGCTCATCGATTTAATATATTTTGCGGCTTCTACTTCATCTGTTCCGCCTATTTCTCCCAGCAAAATCACCGCTTCTGTTTCATTGTCTTTTTCAAAGAGTTTCAGAATGTCCACATGTCTCGTACCAATGATGGGATCCCCGCCAAGACAAGCAACTGTACTTACGCCCAAACCATATTGGAAAATTCCGTTCATAACCTCATAGGTCATTGTTCCACTTTTGGAAACAATACCTATGCTGCCTGCTTTAACAAATTCATCATTTATGTCGCTTACATTGCATTTTCCAGGGGATATAACACCCGCACTGTTTGGACCTATAATGCGTGTACCTTTAAGTCTGGAGTATTGTACCAGATAAGTGGCGTCGTGGACTGGTACTCCTTCTGTATATATTACTACTGTTTTGACCCCAGCGTCTATAGCTTCTAATGCTGCGTCTTTAACGAATGGAGCTGGTACCACAACTAGAGAGCAATCAACCTTCTTTTCTAGAACAGCATCCTCAACAGAGTTATAGACTGGTACGCCGAAGACATTTTGTCCACCTTTCCCTGGCGTTACCCCTGCGACTAAGGGCGTCCCATGTTTAAGCATTCTTTCAGCATAGTCCCTTCCAACAGTTCCTGTTATGCCTTGGATAAGAACTCTTGTATTTTGATTAACTATAATAGCCATATTAAGCCCCCCTTGCTAATTGAACAGCCTTTTCACAGGCCTCTTCGAAGGATTTTGTAAAGTATACATTTGGTATGTCTTTTAGGATTTTTTCAGCTTCATCGTCAGCTCTTCCTTTTAGTCTAACAACAACTGGAATTTCATTGCATTCTTTAAGACCGACTCTTATGGCTTCTGCAAGAAAATTACATCTTGCGAGCTGGAAATAAGCGTTGAATATGATGACTTTCGGCTTAAGCTTTTTTATCGCTGATATGCAACCAGATATTGTATCATTTATTTTGTCTAGTTGAAATACTGAACCACCAAGATCAATCACAGGACCTATATTTCCTCCGTAGGATTTTATGGTGTCTATTGTTCCCATTAGACAACCAGCTCCACTTGTTATAACCGCTATGTCGCCAGTAACTTCTACCCCTGTAACATTAAGCTCTGATGTTTTCTTTTCGAATTCCGTCATACCTCTTTCGAGGTTTTGCAGATCTTTATGTCTAAATATTGCATTGTCGTCCACAATTATTTTCGCATCTAAAGCGATAAGCTGACCTTGTTTCGTAATTCCTAATGGGTTTATTTCAACGAGGAGAGCATCGTAATCGTTAAAAATTTTGTAGATCTTTGGAACTATCTGCCCAATTTCATTTAACAAATTTTTCTCCAAGTTTGTTTTTTCGAGTAGTTTTCGTATCATAAAAGATTGTATGCCTATTAATGGATTGACTTCCACTTTGAAAATCTTTTCATGTTCGACTTCTTCTATGTCAACTCCTCCATACTCACTAAACATTAGTAATTCTGTGGAATGGTCGCGGTCTAAATAGATGCCCATATATAATTCCTTTAGTACATCAGCCTTTTCTTCAACTAAGACTTTCTGGACTTCGATATCTTTGATTTTTGATCTTATCATTTCCTTGATTATGTTTTTTGCTTCCTCTGAAGAGTTTGCGATTTTGATGCCTCCAGCTTTTCCCCTACCGCCAACTAAAATCTGAGCCTTAATGACAACGGGAAAATTAAGGTTATCTAACGAAACTGATGAATCAGCAGCCAGCACCCCTCTTGGCACAGGAATACCATAATCAGAGAGAATTTTTTTGGACATATACTCATAGAGTCTCATGGAGACACCGCTTTTTTAGAGTAGGTAACATCTGCTAAACTTAAAGTTTATGCTTCTCAAAAAGGTTTTTTAAGGTAAATTTTATTTTAATAACGTTAATTTGACCGTGACAAATTAATAAGCGCGAGTGATAATTATGAATTACAAAGAACATATTCTTTTTACAGATTCGGATGGAACAACATATAGTGTTGATATTCCTTTAACTTCAAATGTTAAGCCAGAAGAGCTTAGAGAAAATCTAAATTTGCCTTCGTACATCGATTTAAATTATCACGCAATGAAAAGTGTAATGGTCATTCTTTGGGCGTGCGTTAACGCACATAAACTTCATGAGTGGTATCCTCAAGTTTTCAAGAAAAGAGTATCAAAGAATCCGATTCCTGCGTTGGTATTTGGCGGAGCAGCAATTAAAATTCATTGTATGAAGGCAAATATGCAATGTCCAATTGCTAGGGAATTGAAGGACGCCGACTTTGTAGTTCCAAGAAATCAAGGAGATGAATTTTTTGAGATCTGTTTAAACTTGGATAAGCTTTTTGGAACTATGTATAAGTCTTTCGCCACTTTGAATGATAAGCGCTTTAACTGGAAAAGGGCTGGAGAACGGTACCGGTTTACAACCATTAACGACATAAACAATAATGGAATCCCAAAGATAGGAATGGTTGACGTGTTTTGCAATCGTATAAATTTGAGACATAAAATTGAGATAGAAGATGCTTTCAAGTTTCAAAAACAAAATCTTTACACTATAGGCTTAGAGAATCTAATTCTATCTAAAGCTCAGTATATACTCGATTTGCCAAGGGAAACTGTTGAGGAACTGAAACAACATGAGCAGGAACACAGAATTTTATCCTATCCTTACTATGCAAGAGATAAAATAATCATTGGAATGGAAGATAAAGACATTAAGGACATTTGTGCTATTTTGTTAGACCATGAAATTGGGACTGGAAATGATATGATAAATTTAGAGGCGATGAAAAAGAAACTAAAAGGCGATAAAAAGTTAGCATTAACGGTTAGGCTTAACCTAAAAAACATCGTTGAGCATTCTGATATGCTTAAAAAGTGGATGTCTAAGAACGAAGCTTCAACTGTAACAGAAAGGATAAACAATCTTTTGAAGGAACTGCCAGTAGTGGATGAAAAATGGGATAAACCTTGGTGGAACGTTGGGGTTGAGATATAAATATTCTTTTCTTTTCCTAGCAGCTTATTAAATATTTTTATTAGCACTATTATGTAAAAAAGGAGAAAAAGATGTTTTAGTCTGGTGGAATCTCTTGGTAGATTGCCCTTACAGAGATTTTCATTCGCTCGTTTCGTAGATGGAAGTATGCGTATAGAATAAGACCTCCGAAGAAGTAAGCAAAGACTTGAATGAGCAACAACATTAATCCATTTGTTGCTGTTACTATTGATTTCATCGTATTTCCTAGCATGAAGAACCACAAAGCAGCGGAGGCGGCGCCTATTATAGTTACCATAGGAACTCCGACTATTTCTTTTTGAATGATTTTAGGAGAAGCCTCGTAAACGTCCCTTCTTGTAAATGGAAGCGATGCCAGCGCTATGCCCATAAAGAAGGCGTTGATGCCTACAGCGAAGGCATACCATCCAGCAAGCACCCAGAATCCTAATGTAATTGCCATCACAGCGTAGAATATTAGAAGTAATGTTTCCAGAAGATGAGCATAAACAGGTTGATGGAAGCGTTTATCCAGTTCAGCAAATTTTTGTGGAAACATTCGGTCAAAAGACATTGCAAATACAGCTCTTGAGACCATCGCTACGAAGGGTGGAGTATCTTTTAGAGAGTAATAGAACATGCTGGCAATTGCAGCAAGTCCAATTATTGCTGCTATATCCCCGAAGAGCGGAGCGACAACACCGACCATCAAACTCATAGTAGGAGCTATCCCTTGAAGATACGGTAGATATTTATATGCCACCCAGAGTTGAGTTACAAACTCCTTTCCGGCAACTGCTATGTTAGCGTATCCAAGTATCATAGCGAATAAGTAGGCTACGAGCCATATGCCCCATGTTCCTACAATTTGTGTGCGAACAGGGCGGCGAACCTCACCACTTAACCAAGAACCCCAGTGGGAAACTCCGCCCCACATTAACATAGAAGCCACTGTTCCACTAGCTATTGCCTCCCAATTAAGCGTTAGATATTTTTCAGCAGTCCAACCATGAGCAGCCGCAGCTGTAGCAACTTGAGCATAAGCTCCAGGACCAAAAGCCTTATCCCATGCCTCAACGAAGCTTGTAGGTGGAGTTACAAGCAGGAAGATAGCAATTATTGCCATAAATATTAGCATGCTAAGCGTCGTAGCGTATATGAAAGCTCTCATAGTTGTTCTACCTAGGAAAAGAGGTAAAGCAAAGAGTGCTGTGACTATAACGCAAAGCAAGTATTGATAAAATGGTTGTGCTAAGGTTGCCGCCGTAGAGAATAAGGCTGCATTTCCCGTAACTACCGCAACTGTTCGCAGCATATCTGTAATATATGGTACAGTCATCGCAGAAACTGTTCCAAAAGCTATGGGGAAGCCTATGACCGCAAGCCATCCACATATATACCCTATTGTCGGCGAAACATAACGGCTTATCCATATGTAAGGTCCACCTGACCTAGGTAAAGTCACCGATAGAAGCAAAGTGCATGTAGTGGCAATAAAGAGAGGGATTGCCCCCATTGTAAAGGCTAGAAAATAATCACACCCGGGATATTGTCCCCACATCTGGAGCGGAAATTGCACAAAGCTGATGCCCACTAAAGCACCCATTGTTATACAGAAGATGTCAAGCGCATTCCACTCTTTTAGCAGACCTGTAGCTTCTCTAACGAAAAGTTTCTTTTCACCCATCTTTTATCCCTTTCCTTTTTATTTTGTCATATCTATATAAGATTTGCTATGAACCATTTAAAAGCCCACTACAAATCATTTAAAATTCTTTTCAATTCGACAAATTTATAAATGTGCCCTATTATTTTCAAGGTATGGAAACTTTAAGAATTCTCTTTGCATCGGATTTCCATGGTTCACAAAGAGTGTATAAAAAATTCCTAAATGCAGGAAAAATTTACAAGGCAGATATCTTAGTAGCTGGAGGCGACCTAACAGGTAAGGCGATAGTTCCAATAATTAAAAGGTCTTATAACTATTACACTGTAAGATACAAAGGTGAAGACTTGGAGATTCGTTCCGAAGAGGAAGTTTCGCGAATCAGAAATGATATAATCGACTCGGGCTATTATCCATTCGACACTACCCCGGAGGAGTTGCAGAAACTAAGCGCAGAGGCCGTTGATAAGCTGTTTTCAGCGTTCATGAAGGAAAGAATTGAAAACTGGGTCAAATTAGCAGAAGAAAGACTAAAAGGAATAGCCAAAGTTTACATTTTACCTGGAAATGACGATCGCTTTGATATCGATGAAGCTTTTGAAAACTCAGACTTTGTAGAAAATCCCGAAGGGAAGGTAATAAAAATAAACTCTTACGAAATGGTCGCCACAGGTTTTTCGAATATAACTCCATGGAATGCGCCTCGAGACGTTCCAGAAGACGAATTGCTCAAAAAAGTAGATCAAATGATGAAAAAAGTAGAAAATATGGAGAATTGCATTTTTGTTTCTCATTGCCCTCCGTTTGCATGTGGGATAGACTTTGCACCAAAATTAGACGCCAATCGTAAACCTTTAATCTCGGGAAGTGGACACGTAACTGCACCAGCGGGCTCTACAGCAATCAGAAAAGCAATAGAAACTTATCAACCCTTATTAGGTTTGCATGGACATATTCACGAGTCTCCAGGTGTTACAAAAATTGGACGCACGGTGTGCATAAACCCAGGTAGCGAATATGAAACTGGCATCCTAAAGGCAGCGTTGATCACGCTCCGCAAAGAAAAATCAAAAGTAGATGTAGAAAACGTTTTTATCCAAGGATAAAACATAGAATTTTTAGAATATAAAAAAAAGAAAAGGAAAGAAAATAACGAATTACTTTTTCTTTGATAAGAAGTCTGCCATTGCTTTTTGAGGCTCGCCTGATGCGAAGGCCTTAGTATGGGCTATAGCAGCATACTTGGCAGCCTCTTCTAACGGCTTTTTCGTCAGTTCTCTAAGCCAGCCTTTATTAAGGCTTTCTGCAACGGGGGGATAAGAAGCAATTTTCTCGGCGATGCTTAGAACAGCCTTATCAAGCTCTTCCAATGGAACAGCCTTGTTAACTAACCCGTATTGCGCAGCTTCCTTTCCTGAAATGAGCCCATCTAAACCAAGCATTATCATTTCAGCCACTTTGCAAAGGGGCATGCCAAGCATATACAAAATCTGAGAACCCGTTATACAAGGTATTCCAACGTTTATCTCTGTCAGCCCCAATTTCGCATCCTCAGCCGCTATTTTAAGATCCATGAGCAAAGCAATCTGCAACCCGGCTCCAACAGCATATCCTTTTATCGCAACGATTGTTGGAACGTCAATACTTCTAATGGCATCATATAAATCCTCATATCCTTTTATCCAAGTCTTTGCATCCTCTGCTTTATAACTTACGGTCTCTGATACATCCTGTCCAGCGCAAAAGCTTCGTCCAGCACCTGAAAAAATAACAACTCTGGTGTTTGGGTCCTTCTTAACCTCGCCAATCGCAGCAATCAATTCCTTCTTAAGTTGCGTACTCAACGCATTTAGCTTATTTGGCCTATTTAATGTTATTTTTGCTATTCGTCCTTTTTCCAGAATTATTGTTTCGTAGCCCATATGCATCATCCCGTGTGAATAAAACCTATATCTTTTTAAGTTTTTCTGTATTTGTAGGCGTTTTTAACCATGATGAGGAAACAGATTAGTTTTGGCTGTTAGGCAAAAGGTTGGTTATTTAGAGGATGTATTCAAAAATTATCTGCCTGAAAATAACTAAACTTATATTCTAGTTATTTAAAATAATAAAAAATCTTAAATAAGGAGAAAGAACCAATATGCCAACCTTTACTGCAAATCAGTTAAAAAAATTAAGTTTCGCAATTTTTAGGGCTGCAGGCGCAACAGAAGAAGAAGCGGAAACCGTTACAGAAATATTGGTGGCGGCAAATCTTCGCGGTGTGGATTCGCATGGCGTGATTCAAATACCTGACTACATCGACGCAATAAAAGGTCGTGGGAGAGGACTAATTGAACCTGGAGCCCCAATAAAAGTGGTTAGAGACACTCCTACAACAGCATTGTGGGATGTCAACAACGGTTTTGGATTTGTAGCAGGAAAAAAAGCGATGAAAACTGCAATAGAGAAGGCAAAAAAGTATAAGATTGGTATGGTAGCTACATTTAACTCAAAAGGAGGCTTTGATCACATAGGCGCGCTCTTTTACTACGCAAGATTAGCTGTGGAACAAGACATGATTGGCATAGTAACATGTACCGATTACTATCCTACGGCTCCTTACGGTGGTACAGAGAGAAGACTTGGAATAAATCCAATAGCCATAGGAATTCCTACAAAAAGGTGGAAGCCAATACTTTTAGATATGGGCACAGCAATGGCTGCTTCAGGACGCCTTAGATTAATGCATGCCAGAGGAGAGAAAATCCCTGAAGGTTGGTTGATAGCTCCTGACGGCAGATGGGTCACAGACTATTTAGAGTATGCTGCCGGAAAAGCAGCCATGGTTCCATTCGGAGAGTATAAAGGTTATGGATTAAACGTATGCATTGAAGCAATAACAGGTGGTTTTGGAGCCGGATGCAGCCTAGACAAGAAAGGTGTAGGATTGGGTCACACTTACACCGCGATTGACCCTACTGGGTTCTGCCCAATCGACGAGTTCAAGGCTAGGGTAGACTCGCTAATAGATCATCTAAAAACATCAAAACTTCGACCTGGATTTAAGGAAATCCTTTATCCAGGGGAGAAAGAAACAAGAGAAGAGGAGAGGAGAGCAAGAGAAGGAATATTCATTGATCCACCATTCTGGGAAAGAATTGTAAAAGTATGCGAAGAGCTGAATGTCGACTGGAGAAAGATAACTGAAAGTTAATACCATGAAAAGGCTACTTTCTTGATGCAACGACTAAAATTTTTAATCACGAACCTTTCAGGACAGAAGGATTTACAATATATAATGGTGTCTTGCCACCGAGAAACCTTGCAATGTTCTCAGCAGCTCTAATGCATATTTTGTCGACGTTTTTATCAGTGTTAGATGCCACGTGTGGAGTAAACACTACATTCTCTAATTTAAGGAGAGGATTGTCTTTTAATGGAGGTTCGATTTCAAGTACATCTAACCCTGCTCCAGCCAACTTTCCATTCTTCAACGCTTCATAAAGTGCCTTTTCATCTACTAATGCTCCTCTCGCTGTGTTAATTAAGTATGCTCCATTTTTCATTAAAGCAATTTGTCGCTTTCCAATCATGCCTCTTGTTTTATTATTTAAAGGCACATGCAAACTTACTATGTCCGATTCTTGTAATAATTCTTCAAGTGAAACATACTTTACATTTAATTCCTCTTCGAGGCTAGGTTTTCTCTGTACATCATAATAGAGAATATTCATCTTAAACCCACGAGCTCTCCTCGCCACTTCAGAGCCTATCTCTCCTAATCCAACAATTCCTAAAGTTTTTCCCCAAACGTCAGGTGTTATTCTATTTATCCACATACCGTTTCGCACCTCTCTGTCAAATCGAGGTATTTGCCGAACAACTGCCAAAATGAGACCCATGGTCATATCTGCAACAGCGCATTGAAGTATTCCAGGAGTGTTTGTAACTATAATGCCCTTTTCGGTAGCAGCCTCTACATCCACATTATCATAACCAACAGAGGCAAGAGAGATCATCTTTAATTTAGAGAGAGATTTTATAACATCAGCTGTGAAAGGTTCTTTATTCCCGGCAAGCGCTACATCAACGTTTTGTAACTTGGCCACGAACTGATCCTCTGGAATAGAGAGAACTCTTTGTGTGGATTCAGGAGGTATTACTTCACCCACCGTTTCTAAAATCTTAACCGCTTCTTTCACGGCAAACGCATAATTCGTGATGTATATTTTGGGTTTCATGTCCGTTCAAAAATGCACTTTATGCACAGTTATTTAAAGCTTTTCGAGTAAAAAGAGCGAAAAATGCTATTATAAAGTGGGATATGAGGACTTCCACCAGTAACCTTCCTGCAGATGCCACTCGATTTTTGTAATTATTTCAATTAATGCAGCTTTTCCTGAATCCGCAGACTTTTTAGCTTGCTTGATGGCTGGAATGATGTCATCTGGCTCTTCTACTCTTTCGTAGTAGCCGCCTAATCCTTCCGCGATTTTGGCGTAATTTCCTGATAATATAGATGTGCTTGGAGTGTGCTTTGTATACCATCCTAAAGCGGAATTATTGAGGATTATAGTTATAATGGGTATTTTTTCCCTAACGGCTGTCTCAAAATCAATTCCAACCATGCCAAAGGCTCCATCACCCATGACATTTATGGCCGTTTTCTTAGGATTAGCGAGTTTGGCTCCCATGGCTCCTCCAAGAGAGTATCCCAGTATGGTTTGATGCCCCCAACATATACATCCCCAAGGTGCAGTCACCTCGTAAAAGGGCACTAGTTGATCTCGAGGGCCTCCAGCATCAGGAATTATTATTGTACTTTCCTTGTCAACGCTGTTTGATAGGTCCCAGATAACCCTATATGGATTTATAGGCTTCTCGTTGGATGTCAATTTTGACATCCAATTCTTGAGCCATTGTTCCTTCACGAGTTCAATTTCCTTCAAAAGTGCTTCATTAAGAGATCGTCTTACACCTTGCTTTTCAACTTCAGCAATAAGTTGTTTAAGAACTAGCTTTGCATCACCTATTATGACATAATCAGCGAAATAATCCTTGTTGACGTCAAGTTCATCAATAACCGACTGAATAAGAATTTTTCCGTTGGAAATAGGTGCACCATATCCTTTCGTAAGGCTAGCTCCTATAGAAAACACTAAGTCAGCTTTGTTCATGAAATGTGCGGCGGGTTTCCCTCCACTTCGCCCTCCACTTCCTACAGATAAGGGATGATTTTCTGGAAAAACACCTTTTGCCTTCAGCGTGGTTATTACTGGTATTTGAAGTAATTCTGCAAAAGTTCGCAATTCGTCCCATGCTTGGGCCCTAAGAACGCCTTCACCTGCGTAGATAATGGGGTTCTTAGCCGCTAATAAAGAACGCACTGCCACTTGTATGTCATGCGGGTCTCCCATAGTTTTCCAGCCTTTAATAGGTTTATAGCTAAAAAATGAATCATCAAACTCTTCATTTGACACGTCTTGGGGGACTTCCAGAACTACAGGCGAAGGTCTTCCGGTTTTTAGGTAAGTGAAAGCCCGTCTCATAAATTCAGGTACACGCGATGCAAGATTTATGCGCTCCACCCATTTTGTAACTTTGTGGAAAATATAAATATGGTCAAGATTTTGAGGAGAACGTGTGCCTAACCTATTTCTAGCTACTTGACCAACAAAGACAAGTATTGGAACCAAATCTGAAAATGCCTGTGAAACTCCAGGAAAAGCGTTGCTCGCTCCAACTCCTCCAGCGACCAAGGCCACCCCTATTCGGTTACTTACCCGCGTATAACCATCTGCAATGTTTACTGCTACCCTTTCGTTTCGAGGAAGTAATGTTCTAATTCCTACATCTGCTATAGCATTTATGGTTGTATTTATATCCCCTTCAGGAAATGCGCTCACAAATTCTACGCCTTCGATTTTAAGGATTTCCGCAATAGCTTTTGATCCTTTCACATTATTCCCCCTCGAACATTCAAAAGTTCTTACATAAAAAACTTTGCTTGGGAATAATACAGAAATTCCTTTGAATACGTCTCTTTGAAGGAATAGTATACTCGAAAATATTTGATAGGTTCAAGAAAATCCAAAGAAATTAAAATACATTGATATAAATAGTGCCTAGAACCAGAAACGATTATATATTGTGCGCTCAATCATAAGGGAGTTATAAAAAACAAAAGTTTGGGGATACAATATGACAATATTAGAAGAACCAATAAAAAAGGTTCTAACTATTAGAAATTACATTGGTGGAAAGTTCGTTGACTCGGAAGGTGAACTTATTGACGTTATCAATCCAGCTACTTGTAAAGTCATAGCGAAGGTTCCACTATCGACACAAGATGAAGTCAGTGCTGCTGTTCAAGCTGCTAAGGAAGCCTTCCCTGAATGGAGAAAAACTCCACCACTAGCGAGAGCAAGATGCTTATTTAGATTAAAAATGTTGATGGAAGAACGCTTTGAAGAGCTAAGTAGGATTCAGACAATGGAGCATGGAAAAACAATTGACGAGTCTAGAGGAGAAACCAGACGAGGAATTGAAAATGTTGAAGTTGCTACCGGTATCCCATCATTGATGATGGGATACAATTTAGAGGATGTCGCAACAAATATTGATGAATATGTCATTAGACAACCATTGGGGGTTTTCGGGATAATAGGTCCATTTAACTTTCCATTTATGGTTCCTCTATGGTTTGCACCCTATGCTGTTGCCACTGGGAATTGTATTATTATAAAGCCTTCGAGCGAAGATCCTATCAGTCAAACAAAAATTGCGGAGATGATAGAAGAGGCTGGTTTTCCACCAGGTGTGTGGAATGTGGTAAACGGTGGAAGAACTGTTGTATCAGCAATGCTTGACAATCCAGACATCGCTGGAATATGTTTTGTGGGCTCCACTCCAGTTGCAAGAGATGTTGTTTACAAAAGATGCGGTGAAACTGGAAAAAGAGTTATCGCTCAAGGAGGGGCAAAGAACTTTCTTTTAGTAATGCCTGACGCTGACCTAGAAAGGACAATAGCGGCATGCATGACCTCTTTCTATGGCAATACAGGGCAAAGATGTCTATCTGGAGCTAACCTTGTCATCGTAGGTGAAGGATTAAGCGAACATGAGTATAACACATTTCATAAAAAAGTCGTTAATGCTTTCGTTAATGCAGCTTCAAAAATAAGGGTTGGCTATGGCCTTGATGAAACAGTCCAAATGGGTCCTTTACGTGACAAAGATAAGAAAGCGAGAGTTACAAGTTTCATAGAGAAAGGCATAGAAGAAGAAGCAAAACTCATTTTAGATGGCAGAAACGTAAAACTCGTAGGGGATTGGCCTTCTGACTGCTTCCTCAACCCCACAGTCTTTGAGGATGTTAAACCAGAAATGACTATCGGAAGAGAAGAAATATTTGGTCCAGTAGCAAGCATTATGAGGGCTAGGAACTTTGACGAGGCGATAGAAATGATTCACAAAAATCCCTTTGGCAATGCAGCATCGATATTCACTTCCACTGGCAAGTGGGCCCGAAAATTCCGATACACCGTCCAGTGTGGAAACATAGGTATTAATGTGGGGATAGTGGCTCCAATGGCATTCTTCCCCTTCAGCGGAATGAAACAATCCTTCTTTGGGATACTGCATGGACAAGGTCAAGAGGCAATCCGCTTTTTCACTGAGAGTAAAGTCGTTATTGAAAGGTGGTTCTGAGTTGGATGAAAAAGGCGTAACAGCTTCTACTATCATAAGTTTCGCAAAGAAACTTGAAGAAGAATCCTTTAAATTCTATAAGCAAATGGCTGAAAAATACACCATAAATAAGGATTTGTTTCTCTCATTTTCAGAGGAATGCAGAAAAACCAAATCAATGCTTATTACAACCTATGAAGAAACTATAAGTGACGCCCTCGAGGCTTGCTTTGTTAAAGGCGTAGATCTAAGCGATTATGTAATCGAGGCAACCATCACAAACGATACCGACTATTTAACTGCTCTGAATATGGCAATAAAACTTGAAGAAACGGCTAGCAAATTTTATTTTGTTACAGCAGAACAATCGGAATACTTGCTGGCCACAATATCAAGAGCGCTCAGAAAAATAGCTGAAATACGGAGTAACCGTAAAAATAAATTAAAATCACTTCTTTAGAATGTGATCGCTGATACAGAAATAGTAATCAATTCTAAACATTTGGGCAGTTTGGATGGATAATCGTTCATTCTGACGGTGATTTTTCTTTTTGTTTTAAATATTAAGCAAGAGCACGCTTTAAGTAATGTAGCGTTCATCACTGAAGTATCGATCCCCTCTGTCGACAGCGATAGTAACAACATTGGCTCCTGCCTTAAGTTTTCTCGCCTCATTTATAGCTACAAACACGTTTGCTCCGGTGGACATTCCACAAAAGACTCCTTCCTCGCTTGATAGCCTATATGCCATTTTTCTCGCATTTTCACTATCAACATAAACAACTTTGTCGACAAGACCGCTTTGTCTTATCTGTTCTACTATCCCACCAGTTATTCCCGGAATGAACTTCGCTTCCGGAGAAAGTGGATCGATCCATCCTTGCCAACCTGTTGGTTGAACTGCTATACACTTCACATTGGGTATTTCGCGTTTTAAAACTTGGGATACGCCAAGGAAATTTCCTCCGGTGCCTATTGAAGATATAAAGACGTCTACATTTCCACCAAGTTGTTCGATAATTTCCATGCCAAGTTCGTTGTGTGCTGCTACATTGTCAGGATTGCTAAATTGTCGAGCCCACCATACGTCAGCGTTGCTTTCTTCTAGTTCTTTGCATTTAACTCTGCCAGGAATTTCTACTCTTGCACCATGAACTCCGGCTTTTCGCGCAACCTCTGTTTCAACAAGTCCTACCGTTTCTATTTCTGCGCCAAAACGTTGCAAAGTTTTTCTCTTCTCTTCAGCCCACACTTCTTTTGGATAATATATCCGCACTTTGTACCCTTTTGCTGCGCCAACCATTGCCAATGCAATAGCCGTGTTTCCAGAGCTTGATTCTACAATGGTATATCCAGGTTTTAGCAAACCTTTTCTCTCGGCATTTTCAATCATGCGAAGCGCCATTCTATCTTTATAACTACCGCTGGGGTTAAGGTATTCTAGTTTTAAAAATACATTAGCCTCTATATCCTTTGTTAACCTATGCAACTTCAACATTGGTGTTTTACCTATCAACTCAAGAATACTATCTACAACTTTCATTGCGTTTCCACCTATTTCTCCAGAGAACTGTACTATCGCATTAATTTTTACTTAAAGCTTTTCGAAAAAGAACGATTTAGTTTCCAAAGATTTTTACTTAATACGTCGCTCTTAAAGTAGAAGAATTAGAAAAGTAAAGTTTCATAATTTGTAAGAGTCATCGAGAGAAATAGAGCATTAGAGGGAAAGATAGTTAATGAAAGAGGAATTTTCAGTCAAAGAATATTTTAGTCTTCTATCATTAGCTGGGATGTGGGGAAACCTAAATTTTCATGGGTTTAGACGTTTAGAGATATCGTACCTCTTTGGAAACTTTCTTTGGCGACCAAAAACGCAAAGCAAGCTTATGTTTAAAGCTATTAAGTTTTATTTGATTTTTGCTTCTTTTCTAATCATGGAGATTTGCGTGGGCATAGGTGGTGTTGGCGTGCTTGCTACTATTAGACGCTTTTGTATGTGCCTATATCCGCATTCACATTTGAAGCCTACTATTTTGCCTCCTCGTTTTATTATTTGCCACTTCTTTCCGTTGCATCCGATGTTTTGTTTGTGAATTTTCCACAAAATTTTTGCCTCATAGGGAGTTAGGGGCGCGTAATCTTTTGCTGATGTGAGATACCATGTTGCGTAAACTATGAAGAAGGCCCACAAAGCGGAAGTCAACATTTCTAATGTGCCGAACATTTTTATCACGTGTTTTTTTGTTCTACACATATACGATATGTCTTTTATTTGACATATCTATTCTGAGAATACTATCTCTTACGATATAAGCGTTATGTAAAATTCCGAATACCAACACTAAACTCTAAAACTGTTGAAGAACATCCCTCTTTTCCATAATATAACCACAATAATGACACTTCAAAAGCAGCGGGTCTTCACTTTCAACATAAAACTTAGCCTGCACAGGCTCATTACTATTGCTTATACAAGCCGGATTAGCACACTTAATAATGTCCTCAATAACCTTTGGCAACTGAACCCTCTGTTTGGCTACAACGTTATAATCGCGGATAATGTTAATTGTGGCGTGAGGAGCCAACAAAGCAATCTTATGCACTTCTTGGGGATTCAACTCCCTACCTTCAATCTTGACAATATCCTTAACTTTAAAACGTTTACTGGGAACATTAATCGCAATTGTGATTACACCTTTCTCCCGTCCAGTTATTCCCAAAATTCTGGCAACATCCAAAGCGTGACCGCCAGTTATATGGTCAATAACGGTGCCATCCTTAATTTTAGAAACATGCAACACAGTTTCACTCATGCCAAATTCGCCCCTCTGAAAAGAGGCTATACTCAAAACAAGCATAAAAGATTTTAACTGTTCAACAATTGCCGTTGATAAAAGTTATTTAGTAGTTTCTTAGACTTGTTTTGGGTATAAGCGTGGAATTCGAAGGAAGAGACATAATATCAATTAAAGACTTTTCCCGCGAAGAAATAGATTACATTTTAAACGTCGCCAAAACCATGGAACCCATAGCAAAAAAGGGTTCAGAAATACTGAAGGGCAAGATTCTAGCCACATTATTTTTTGAACCAAGCACACGCACACGCCTAAGCTTCGAAACAGCCATGCAAAAACTAGGCGGCTCCACCATAGGCTTTGCAGAAGCAGAAATAGCCTCAGTTAGAAAAGGTGAAAACCTCGCCGACACGGTGCGCACAGTAGAAAATTATGCAGACGTAATAGCTGTAAGACATCCACTGGAGGGCGCAGCAAGACTTGCCGCAGAATTTGCAAAAGTGCCAATAATTAATGGAGGAAGCGGAGCAGAAGAACATCCCACCCAAGCCCTCTTAGACTTATACACAATAATGAAAGAGAAGGGAAAAATTGACGGCTTAAAAATAGCTTTGGTAGGAGACCTAAGATATGGAAGAACAGTCCACTCCCTAGCTTATGCTCTCTCCCTATTCAACATAGAACTATATCTAGTATCGCCAGAATCCCTGAAAATGCGAAGGGAAGTTCTCCAAACAATAAAAGAGAAAATAACCGTAACAGAAAAGACAAGTTTAGAAAAGATAATTCCAATAATAGATGTTTTATACGTTACAAGAATACAAAAAGAACGCTTCCCAGACCCAGCAGAATATGCAAAGGTTAAGGGCTCTTACAAAATTGATTTAACAACCCTAAAAGAAGCGAAAAAGGATTTAATAGTTCTCCATCCCCTCCCAAGGGTTGACGAAATAGCTGCAGAAGTGGACAACACTTCTTATGCACGCTACTTCCAACAAGTTTGGAACGGCGTAATTGTCAGAATGGCCCTCTTAGCCTTAATATTGGGCGCAGTAAAATAACACTTCAATCATTCCGTACTCACACAGAGGCAAACTGGTCAAAAGACTTTAGAGTGTCTATCGCCCCGCAAGATGGACATTTATGCAAAATGCCGAGCCAGCTTCTTTGGCAGTTAATGCAATAAGTCAGCTTTCGGTCATAAGTGAAAAACTTAATGTTATAACTGTCAAAAAGTTGCCTGGTTAAAGCGATGAGCTCTTCTGGCTTATGTTCAGCTTCTCCAAGTTCCACAACTGTCAAGCATCCACCAAAATACAGCCTCTGCATTTCTTGTTCAAACTTTAAAATTTCCGAATTAATTTTTCCATCGTGAAAGGTTAGTTTACTAACTGTTGAATAGTAAGGCTTTTCTCTTGTTCCCAAAAACCGAACTTTCGCCACGCCAAATCTTTCAATATCCAACTTTGCCAACCTTTCGGAAGCCTCAAAATCTGGCAATTTCGCTGTGACCAAATGTTTTTCGCATCTTCTCCCAACTTTATGGGTATAATCCAAAATGTTTTGCATAATTTCTCTGGCAAATTCCAATGCTTTTTCATTTTCGCCAACTCTTGCTTGGGAAAAGGCTTCAACAGTTTCTCTTAATCCTGCCAAATTTATTATGCAAGAACAATTTTCATTTCTAAGATATCTATCACCGTTAATATCTTGCAAGAGAAACGGGAGCAACCCCTTACCATGCTGTTTAATGGATTTATACTTAATTTCTAAAGCACGCGATGCCAAATCAAGCTTCTCTTTCAATATTTGAAGGAATTTCGCTTTGTCGCCTTCACATTCCCATGCAATGCGTGGCAAATTAAGAGTCACATGGGCCAAGTTGCCAGTGCGCAAAGTGTCTATTTCCCAATCACCATCCAAATTCACCCCAAGCCTAAACCCGGATGCGGAGAAAACACTTTGCCCTTCATCCTTATTTAGGAGATTAGCAAAGTGCACGGTTCCCCTTTCAGAAGCCAGTTGATGCGCCTTAAAAATTATAGCCTCAGCCTTCTCATCCATGAAAGTTTCATGGCGTATTTTAATAATGAGTTTTGGATTAAGCAATGGTTTACTTGCGCTTTCTTCAATAAATATGTCTAGGAGAATGGAAGCTAAATTTTGGCTTTCTTCACAGAAATCTCGATAATTGCCCACTATTTTTCCAGAAACTCCTATAGCGGGTTTGTCCGCAATAAAGTCTGGAATTTTGGGCTCCAAGCTTATTGAGGCGTTTACATGCTGATTTAGGTTAAGGATGAATAAGCGCAAAGCCTCTTTAACCTCTGAGGCATTTAAGCCCTTCAGAAAAGGGGCGAGAAAGACATTAAAATATTCAATGGTTTGCCCTTCGCATATTTCCTTAGAAGAATGTAAAAGAAGATTGAAAATTATGGAAAGGGCTGTTTCCAAATTTTTAGGAGGAGGAAAAGAAGGCTGAGAGGCGTTTATCTTCTCCAACTTCAAACCTTTTTGGAAGAAAAACCTCAAATCATGCACTATTTCGCTTGGCTTCAAAATCCAAGAACCCAACCCACTAATATGTATTGAACCAGACAAGTGGGCATCTGCAATATCCCTTGGAAAAACGTTCAGAAGCGTAAACTCTCTCAAAACAATTTCCCCAGCCGTCTCATGAATGTAAACAGGCCACTGGGGAGTTTTACTCTTCAAATCAACAAGGGCTGCCACATCATAAACTGGAAGCCCCAATCTTGTAAGCTTGTGCCGGTAATCCTCTAAGCCTTTTTCAATCAAAATGGCGTTTACAACCTCCCTCACAAGCGGTGCTGTCAAATATTTAGGTTTTGACTTAAGCAATCTTTTCTCAGCTTCCTTAGCAACTTTTTGCGCCAAATCGGCAGGCATCTTCGTCTCTCTTATAAGCGAATTTGCTATCTTGCTGACATCAAATTCCTCCAGCGTGAATTTGGAGGTGCGAACAAGGAGACCTTTCGGCTTGAAGGCCCTCTTTTCAATGCGTTCCGCAACTTCAATAACCATCTCACCCAAATCGGTTAAACAATACTTCTTTGTCTCCACATCCGCCTCAATCAAATCCGCCTTCAACAAAAACTTCAAGTGATAAGCAAACCTTCCCGCATCCCTAGTAGGATTCATTTTCAAAGAACCCATCAGCTCAGTGTAGGAAAGGGGCCCCTTATCAAAAAGCAAGTTCAAAATCTGCAGCCTAATAGGTGATGAAACAGCCTTGAGTATCTTAACTCCCCGCACACGATGTGGAACAGACAAGGCTTGAGCCTCCAGCCAATAAAGCCAATTAGCCAAATAAGGGTTTAAAGGTTAAGAACACTTTATCCTTATATGTTTTTCAATCAAATATTCAAAAGGGGGCTGTCGGCTAGCTTGGTCTAGGCTTGGAGACTCGGGCTCTCTAAGTGCATTGGCGTAAGCCTTGTGCGGGAAGGACCCCGGTTCAAATCCGGGCAGCCCCATCAGATTTTGAGTTTAAACCCTTAAAATGCGAGTAAGGTTAAAATTCTAAAGGCTACGCCACCTAACAGAATTGCAAAGAGTATTTCGAAAATTGTTATGTATAACGCTTTTTTCCAGCCGAACTCTTTGGTTAAAGCTGCAATTGTTGCGATGCATGGTATGTAAAACATGGCTACCAATGTGAAAACAACCATTTGGACGGAGCCGAATCCTGGAATTTCGGCAAAATTTGTTGTTCCAAAAAGGGTTGCGAGCATGATGAGAGTTAGTTCTTTCCTTAAAACGCCAAATATTAACGTTATTCCTGTGATGGCGGGTAGTCCAAGCCATGTGACTGTTATGGGACTTAGTGTTGCTGCAATGGGCTGGAGTAAACCGAGAATTTCGGCAAGTTTTATGCTGATGCTTCCGAAAATTATTAGTGGAAAGGCTATTTTTATGAATTCAGCCAGTCTAAACCACGTTTGCTTCAAAACTGTTTTTAAATGGGGCAATCGGTAATCAGACATTTCCATAATTAGGGCTGTAGGCTCGCCTGGCAGAACCTTAAAGGCAAGTCTTCCAAGGATGAAGATTATGGCTAGGTTGAAAATGTAAAGGGCCAATGCCCATTGAATCCCTAAATATGCGCCAACCAAACCGAGGATTATGACCGTGCGGGCAGCGCAGGGCACGAGTGTTGTAACAAAGGCTGCGAGGAGCCTTTCCCTCTCGGTTTCCATTATTCTACATCCTAAGCATGCTGGAACGTTGCATCCGTATCCCAAAATTAGGGGGATGAAGGCTTTTCCATGCAGCCCCATTTTGTGCATGACATTGTCCATTAAAAAGGCAACGCGACTAAGGTAGCCTGAATCCTCAAGGAAGTATAGTATAATGTAAAATGGGACTATGTAAGGCAGTGCTATTGTAACGCCGGCAAGAACGCCTTCTAGGGCGCTCCAAACCAGCTTTCCAAAAATTTCTGTTCCAAAAAAGCTTTCAAAAAAGGGTTTCCAGTTATAAAACAGATTATTTAATGCGTCTGAAGTGTATCCTCCAAAGGTGAAAATGGAATAGAATATTAAGAGCAGTGAAAAAGCCATTATTGGGTATCCCATGATTTTATGTGTTGTAAGGTTGTGGAGTCTTTCTCCTAACTTTGGCTTTATTGGAGACACCAGCGTTTGGGCTTCTCTTGCGATGCAGCCGGCAATTTCATATCGCTCAGAAGTTATCACGGTTGAGCAAGAATGTCCATGAAGCTTTTCAATTTCGCTTGCAAGCTTTTTGGCTGCAGAAACTATTTGTGGGTTAAGTTTTGCGATTTCCCTCTCTATCTCTTCATCTCCTTCCAGTAATTTGATTGCAACGTACCTTGGCGGATACCAAAATTGGATATCTTCAACCATTTTTGTGAGTTTGGCGATTTTCTCTTCAACCTCTTCTCCAAATCTTATGGGAACATGTTTCGCAGTGTATCCTTTTTCAGCTATTTCAACTGCCTTCTCTAAAAGTTGGAAGATGCCAATTCCCTTTATTGCGATGGTTGGTATGACTGGTATTCCCAAAAGCTTTTCCAGTTTTTCCACGTCTATTTGAATTCCCTTTCTCTTCGCCATATCCATTTGGTTTAACGCTATAACCATGGGAGTCTCCAATTCCATAAGCTGTAAGGTAAAGTAGAGATTTCTCTCAAGAACAGAAGCATCCACAACATTTATCACAACATCTGGTTTTTCAACGGCAATGTACTTCCTTGAAATCAACTCTTCCAGGGAATAAGTTGAGAGAGAATATATTCCAGGCAAATCGATAATATCTATAGTGTAGCCTCTAAAGTGAAGCGTTCCTTCAGCTTTTTCAACGGTTTTTCCAGGCCAATTTCCAATGTGTTGATGCAAACCGGTTAAGTGGTTGAATATGACGGATTTTCCAACATTGGCGTTTCCAGCCAAGGCGATGAGCAACTTCTTTTTAGCCATTTACTTTTCTGTCTCCACGAAAATTTTTTCAGCCATGCCTCTGCCGAGGGCAAGCCTTGAGCCTCTGACAAGGATTTCTAATGGTCCATGGAAAGGTGCTGATTTTACTACTGTTACTTTTGTTCCTGGAGTTAAGCCCATGTCCATAAGTCTCTTTTCAAATCCCCATCTTCCGTGTCCCCCTCTCCTTCCTCTGCCATGTCCCGCCTTTACAGAAGTAACTATTCCAGTTTCTCCATCCTTTAATTCAGTTAATGGAACTTCCCGTTTTTCCATGCAATCACCAACCTTTTCATTTTAATTGTTTAACTTGGATGACGGAGGCTATTTGGCGACTTATGGCATGGCGATTTGAACCCACCTTTACGGTGATAGGTCCATCGAGGGGGGCTTTCTCTAAAATCTCTATTAAGGCTCCAGGCACGAGTCCCAGCTTACTTAAATATTGTAATAGGTCCACTTGCTCTTCTGTTATTTTTATTATAACGCCTTTCTTGTGGATGGCGAAATCTGTTAGGGGAAGCGACTTTTCTTCAATTATTCCTCCACAGGCTGTTGGTATGGGATTTCCGTGGGGGCAGGTCTTTGGATGTTTCAGCGCCTTTTCCAAGGGTTTAATTATTTCACTGGTTATGCCATGCTCTAACTTGCAAGCTGCATCATGAACCTTTTCCCATTCTATATGCAGAATGTCTACAAGCAAACGTTCCGATAGGCGGTGCCTTCTTATCACTTGTAAGGCTATTTTTCTGCCCTTTTCCGTAAGCTTAACACCTTTGTAAGGTGAATGAGTTAGAAATCCCTCCTTTTCAAGACGCTCAACAGTATTCGTAACAGTTCCCGGAACAACCCCAAGCATTTTAACAATGTCGCTGGTTCTGGCGGTTCCGCTCTTTTCCTGCAACCTATAAATACATTCAAGATATTCCTCGGTTACCGCTGTAATTTCTTCGCTTTGGGACATTTGCGAGTCCTCCAAAATAAAACTACGACGAGTCGTATATTTAACATTTCCCAAACACAAGACATAAATATTTTATGATTTACCAAACAAACATTAATCTCGAGATGAAAATTTTATGAATAAATCAAGTGTTGCGCTCAAAGAGGTTGATAGCGTAGAAATAGTAAGTTTGATGGATAACTCGATAGATGTTCTATCCACAATAAAGAAGGATGAAGTTCGCCAAGTCAGAGATTGGATAAAAGAGAGAAAGGGAGAGAAATGGGTTAGAGAACATTTCCGTTTACCCATAGCGGAGCATGGACTTTCAATTTTAATTCGCACATTTCATGGCAGCACTTCTTACACGGTATTATTTGATACGGGCAGAAGCCCAGAAGGCGTCATAACCAATGCTGAGCGAATGGGAATAGACCTCTCAGAAATAGAGGCCATAGTTATCTCCCACGGTCACGATGACCATTTCGGCGGATTACTCGCAGTTTTAAAAGCTGTTAACAAGAAAAATTTGCCAATAATAGTGCATGAAGACATGTTCAAAACCAGAGGGATAGCAGAAAAGGATGGAAAAATTAGAAAAGATCCGCCCTTCCCATCAGAGGATATGGTGAAACCAGCCAAATATGTAAGAACTAAGGGGCCACATCTTATAGCTGACGGAACAGTGCTTGTTACAGGTGAAATTCCAAGCGAAACAGATTTTGAAAAGGGTTCTCAAAGAAACAGAGTTCTAATTAATGGAGAATGGAGGCCTTATCCTTGGATGTGGGATGACAGGGCAGTTGCCATCAACATAAAAAAGAAAGGACTTGTGGTGATATCTGGCTGCGCCCATGCGGGTATAATAAACACCATACGACATGTTAAACGCATAACTGGAGTCGTGAAGGTTCACGCTGTTATGGGTGGTTTCCATTTGGCTGGAAAAGAATATGAATCAAGAATAAGCCAAACTGTTGAAAATTTGAAACTTATAAAGCCATATTTAATTGCGCCATCCCACTGCACTGGTTGGAGAGGAATTTACGCAATAGCCAAAGCCATGCCAAAAGCTTTCGTATGGAACAGTGTTGGAAATCTATACAAATTTTGAAGACAAGTTTTATAAGAGACAATGGTGTGAAATAACTGCATTGTGCAAACTGGTTTTTGCACAATAAAACGTTAAGGAGATGAAAGAGTAAATGTCAGGAAGAGAAATGCACAAGGCAGTTTGTGCTGATTGTGGAAAGGAATGCGAAGTCCCCTTCGAGCCTGACCCAAATAGGCCTGTTTACTGCCGAGAGTGCTGGGCAAAAAGAAGAAATCAAAGGAGAAGATATTAACCTAAACTAAGGGATGATTTAATCATCAAATTTCAATGTTGCGGAGAGTCCCCTTTCTTCCAATTCTTAATTGTCTCTCGCCTCTAAACGCTGATGTGCTTGCATTCTCAATTTGAACTGTATCCCCTATGGATACGGAGTCTATCTGTTCATTCCACAAGCATAGCTTAATTGTTCCCGTTTCATCCGCTATCAAAGCGTTGGCTACGCTGGCATAGTTTCCAAATCTTGTAAAAACAAGGGTGGGTTTTGCAATTTCAAGAACCTTCGCCTTCACATTAACTTTTTTCATTCCAACCCTTAAGTCTCCTATCTGAAAAGAATGTGGTTTGCCGTCTTTTGTGAGGGGGTATCTGCGGAACAAGTTTGTTTTTCTTATGTCTTTTATTGGATTATTCTTTTCCAGCACAAACTCTTGAGGAATTGGGAACTGAGCCACAACTTTCTCGCCTTTTGTTATTAAAAGGATAATCTTGTTCTTTTGTTTGCCACGACATTCAACTGAAAGGCTTCCACATGAGGATTTTCCCTTTTCACCCGCTGAGATTATTGCATAGAAAAGCCTGTCTGGGTCAACCCCATATTTTAGGGAAAGAAAAGCGAGGTATTCGCTGGGAGATGCTTTGCTTCGCATTTTTCCTACTCTTTTTTAAGCGTTATTTCCATTGTCGAAACCATCCTTGACCTATTTTCACCCTCTCTCGGCGGCATCTCCTCAGTGCCAATGGATACTTTGCTTATCTGCAAATCCTTCATGAAGCGTCTTCTGGCTATTTCAGCTGCGTCAACCGCCGTTGTAATTGCTTGTCCCCGCGCTTTCAGCGTAATTTCTTTGGCGTTGCTTGCTGAGAGGCTTGTAATAATGGCTAAGACATAGGCCATGGGTGGTTTGTTTCCAATGAAGATAACATCTTTATTTTCTGTCATTCTTTTTCACTCCTTTTTATGTTATTTTTGCATGTAACGTTGCTTCGTTTACGGGTCTGTTCCAATGGTAGAACGTTACTGGTAAATAATCTCCAATCTTGCTTATAAAGGCAATTGAAAAGTGCTAGAATTACTTAACAAATTTCATGGGATGTCTTTTGAATTTTTTCTTGCATGTTAACGAACAAAAATAGTAGGTTTCGCCTTCATAGGTGATTTTGAACTTGGCGGTTCTTTCGTCAAGAATTATTCCGCAAACAGGGTCTTTAGGCATTTGGGTCTTAACCTCATGTTAGAGTGTAGGTTCTGCCTATTATGGTTATGGGAAGAAAGGCGTTTCACTTATTTCTTCTATTGTTGTTTTGGTGAGGGCTTTTATGTTATTAAAGTTTGTAAGTTCACCGTAGCCTACAAGGGTTATGGCTGTTCCTCCGAGTCCCATTCTAGCGGTTCTACCTATCCTATGAAAATAGACAAGAGCATCCAATGGAACGTCATAGTTAATTATGTGGGTTATTCCTTGAATATCTAAACCTCTTGCGGCAACATCTGTAGCAACAAGCAATTTCAGCTTACCCTTTCTGAAAGAGTTTATGACGAAATCTCTTTGCGATTGAGTGAAACCAGCATGTAGGGGTTTTGCGTCATATCCCCTTTTCCTCAGCTTATCTGCAAGAAGGCTTGTTCCAAGTCTGGTCTTACAGAATATTATAGCTCTCTCTATATGGTTCTCGTCTAAAATGTTGCATAAAATTTCAAATTTATTATGCGGATTTACAACCATGTAGAGTTGGGTTATTTGTGAAAGGGCTATTTCATCTTTGCTTACAAGTATCTTTTCCGGATTCTTCATGTATCTTTTACATATCTTCATTACTGTCTGGTCTATTGTCGCTGAGAAGAGGCTTGTCTGCCTGTTCGAAGGCACTTTTGAAAGTATGTATTCAATATCGTCTATGAAACCCATGTCTAACATTCTATCTGCTTCGTCGAGAACAACAACCCTTACCCACGCCAAATTTAGGATACGCCTTTCAAGCAAGTCAATTATGCGTCCTGGCGTGCCAACGACTATTTGAATGCCGCTTTTAAGTGCACGTATTTGTTTTCCGATGGGTTCTCCTCCATAAACCGCTAAGACTTTCAGATTCGTATATTTTCCAAATCTACTGATGTGCTCTGCAACTTGGACGGCGAGTTCACGGGTTGGCACCAAAACTAACCCCTGAACATTCTTAATTTCCGGATTTAGCCTTTCAATCATTGGAATCCCAAAAGCGGCAGTTTTTCCTGTTCCAGTCTGCGCCTGCCCAATAACATCTTTGCCTTCCAGTAATGGGGTTATGGCTTGAGCTTGAATTGGAAAAAGATTACTAAACCCAAGCTCTTCAATTCCCTTCATAACCTCCACACTTAAGGGCAGATCTTTAAAGTATTGTTTTTGCATATATTTTCATCTCCTGCCACAAAATTTTCATGCATTTTCCAAAAGCTTTCAGAAGCCTCGTTAACTACATGAATTAATGTGACAGCAACACAAAACACGACTCCATTATAAAAAGGTTTAGCATACAAGACAGCAAAAAGAGTGAATAAACAAGGCTGGCGATGTTGGTTGTAACCCGCCTTTCGTTTTAGGTGGCATTCGACTAATCGGGCTACCCGCGCCTCTGGGTAGATTCCTCACAGGCGTCTGTTTGCCCTTTCCACTTGCAGGGCGGCCGTTTCACCGTTTCGCATCCAGCATTCTCAACAACTTAGCATGTATCATCGGCAATTGCTGGATGGACGTTTCGTTTCTGCTCCGTTGCCAAGGCTCTCGCCTTACACCCTTGCGGGTGTTGCAATTCTACTTGTGGGCGGAGTTTCCTCAAGCCTCAAATGGAGGCTCGAAAGCCACCCGCCAACTTCGCCAGTCCAGAATATATTTGCGTGGGGATGGCAATAAGAATTTTGGAAACCTTATTTTGTTGCACGTCTTCTTTTATTCATAGCAATTGGTGGTTGGGGTATGGCTAAACGTGTTATTTTGTTGACTGGGACGCCTTGTGTTGGAAAATCTTCTG
>Ga0315298_1000626_pt1 | contig 68543 bp, 63 predicted proteins | sample WHS_1_MG_FD_203077 | JGI IMG/M metagenome (GOLD analysis project Ga0315298, IMG submission 203077) | Extremophilic microbial mat communities from Washburn Hot Springs, YNP, Wyoming, USA - WHS_1_MG | ecosystem: Environmental > Aquatic > Thermal springs > Hot (42-90C) | place: USA: Wyoming...
TGTTTCGCGGCGTGGCCGGCTTCGGCAGCAAGGGCGAAGTGCATGCCGACGACCTGCTGCGGCTCAACGTCCATCTGCCGCTGGTACTGGAGTTTTTCGATGAGCCGGAAGTGGTCGAGTCGGTATTACCGCGCATTCAGGAAATGGTGCCGCCGGGGCACATCGTCTATTGGTCGGCGCAGTGCGGCTGTCAATGAGGCGCCGAGTTCAGCCGAGAAAATTCAACGTCGTCGACCCGCATATCGCGTTCTGGCCTGGAGCGTTTTTCATGGGCGAGCGCAGCGCTTTTCAGTATTGCACCTGGTGCTTTGCCGAAATTCCGCTCGATGCCCAGGTCTGTCCCGACTGCGGCACCAACCTCGACGATTACGCGCGGCACACGCCCTACCCCGACCGTCTGATCCACGCCTCGCACCATCCGCTGAGCGAAACCCGCATGGGCGCCATCATCGCGCTAGGCAAACAGGCCGATCCGCACACCATCGGGGCGCTGGCCGACTGTGCACTGGAGCATGACGGCGATGTGATCGAGGGGCTGGAAATCCTGCATAGCCTGGCCGAGATGCCCACGGCCGACCCGCTGCTCAAAGCCGCGTTGCAGCGGCTGGCTGAGCAGCATCCAGCGCACGCGGTGCGTACCCGCGCCCAGTCCCTGCTTCAAGCCCATTGCCAAACAGACAGGGCCGATTGCTAGGACGATCAGGATTCATCCGGCCCGAAGACTTCGGCGTAAAGATCGGCGCCGAAGCTGGTCTGCAGGGCATCACCCGCCTCAAGCCGGAAGCTGCGGCTGCCGTCGTCGCGGCGCTGCGCGCGCAGCATCAGCACCTGATCGGCGTTCTGGCCTTGCAGGCGCCTAGCGGCGTCGAACAGGTGCGTGACCAGCGCCCCCTTGATGCCGCGCTGACGCAGCGCATCGACCGCCTGCAGCAGCAGTTCGGAGCCTTCGCGTTCGTTGGTCGAGGCAAACGATTCGTTCGACAGCCAGAGCGCGCCGGGGCGAATCTGATCGGCCATCACGCTCATGCGGTCGAGCTCTTCGTCGAGCTTGCCGCCCTGCATGCCGGCGTCTTCTTCGCGCTTGTAGTGGCTGAACAGACCACTGGCCAGCTCGCCGTCATACGATTCGGCCGCGACGAACAAGCCGGCCTGCAGCATGAGCTGCGCCAAGCCGACGGAGCGCAGAAAGGTGGACTTGCCGCCCTGGTTCGCCCCGGTCACGGCGATCAGGTTCTTGCCGTTTGCATCGAGCGTATTGGCCACCGGGGCGCGTTGCAGGGTGAGTGCCAGAGTGGGGTCGCGCAGCGCCTGCGTGCGCAATTGCAAGGCGCCGATCGGCTTGAACGTGGGGATGCATACCGGCACGTCCAGCGCCGCCAACCGCTGTTGCAGATTGAGGCAGGCGACATAAAAGCCCAGTTCGGCGCGCAGCAGCTCGAAGAAACTCAGTACATGATCGGTGGCCTGCGCCATGGCGTTGGCCACGTCGTTGATGCCGCGATCCACCAGTTCAGACAGCGCCTGCGCGCCCGCCTCGTCGCGCTCGGCCAGGCGGAAGGTGTATTGCGGCGGAGCCTGGTGCAGCAGCCGCGCCAGCCAGCCGGGACGGCTGCCATTGCCCGCGTGCAGCACATAGCCGCTGCCCGCATTGCCTGGGCCAAGGCCCGAGCTGAGCAGCACGCCATGCCGGAATCGCAGCGTCTCCAGATGCTCCTGCACGCTGTCGAAATAGTCATCGCTGATGTCGCGTTTGAGGCTTTCGAACAGCGTGCCGAAGGCCTCGGAGCGGAAGCTGCCGCTCAGCGCGTCGGCCTGCTGGCGCAGGCGGCGCAGGTATTGCACAAAGGTCTGCAGCAGCTCGACCGCGCCGCGCAGATTGAAGCTGGGATAACGCCCGAACAGCCCCAGACCGAACAGATGCTTCTTGCGGCTGTCGATGGCTTCAACCACCAGGGCGTAGAGCGCCCTCACCTGTTCGGGGTGGTCGAGCGCATCCTGCAATGCCGCTTGCCGGTAGGCGATGACGCGGGCATCTCCCGCGCCGCTGGCGGCCATAAGGGTGCGCGCCACCACGTCGAGCAAAAAAGCGTCACCCTCGGCCATGGCGCCCAGCAGGGTATCGACCTCCAGGTCTTGCGCCAGCTCGGGCCATTGCGGCGGCGGATCGGCCTTGGGATCGAAGTCACGATCGGGAAACAGCAGATGGGCTTTCATGGGGAAATACGCTCAAGCAGTTGTTGCCGGGTGACGCCGAATTTCTGCGCCAGCGCCAGCGCGTAAGACTTGCCGTCGGCGGCGCGCCGCACCACTTTGAAGGTGCGCAGGGTCGGGTCTTGGGCATCGACCGTGCCAACCATGCTCACGGTGTGCGCATCAAAGGTGGAGAGCTCGTCGAGAAAGGTGACGAACACGCAGGCCGCGCCGATAGCCGCGAGCCGCGCCATGACGCGCCGCGCCAGCCAGAGCGCATCATCAAGCGTGGTGGACGAAAAAATCTCGTTCATCAGTACCAGGCTGTGCGGCGTGGCCGCGGCCAGAATGCGGTGCATGCGCACCAGATCGTCCTGCAGTTTGCCGCGCTGATTGCTGATGTCTTCGATCCGCTCGAAGTGGGTGAACATCTGGTCGGGCAGCAACAGGCTGGCGCTGCGCGCGGCCACGGTCAAACCCAGCGAGGCGATGTGGTGCAACTGGCCGAAGGTGCGCGCCAGCGTGGTCTTGCCGCCGTGGTTGGGGCCGGTGACGACCAGCATGCGCTCGTCGCCCTGCAGCGCCATTTCGTTGCACACCACCGGCTTTTGCGCATCCAGGCATTGCCAGGCCAGCGCCATGTCGTAGGCATCGCGGGCGTCGATATGGCCCTGTTCGAGGTGGAGGGTGGGAAAACACAGCGGCAGCCCGGCGCGCTCGAGGCGCTGGGTGTAGTCGATCCAAGACAGATACCAGGCCAGCTCGCGGTCCAGCCGCACGATGCGGGCCTCGGCAAACCCTTCCTGCGCGCGGCAAAACTGGGCCAGACGATCGAACACCTCCGGGTGCAGCAGGGCGACTCGGTCGAGGATCTGCCCCTCCACATGGTTCAACCGCGAAGCCGGGTTGAACTGCACACGATAGTCTTTCACCTCGCCTTGGCGAAAGCGCGCGAAGGTGTCGGCGATGGTGGCGCTGTAGTCCGGCTCCTGTGGGTCTTGCAGCACGGTGACTGCGGTGCCGTCCACGAGAAAGGCGTAGCGCACCTGCGCCAGCGCTTGGGTCAAAGCCTGCGCTTCCTTCATGCGCTCGGTATGTGCGGGCGAGGCCAGCAAGTCGGCAACATGACCCTGCAAGGACTGCAGCGCCTGCGACTGCAGCTCGGCGCCGGCCAGCGTCTGATGCAGGGCTTGCAGCGCATGGCCGTAAACCAGCGCGGCGTCCACAAACCAGCGCTGCCCCTCGGCGGCGTAATCCGCTTTTTCTGCGCGACGCAGCGAGGTGCGCAACTCTTGCATGCCGCGCTGAAACGCGCGCATGCCCTTGAGCAGCGGCGCCTGTTTCAGGTCGCGTAGCGCGGCCTGACGGTACTGCACCACGCTCAGCTCATGCAAGGGCGTGCCGAACAGCGCCTGCAACAAAGCCAGCACCTCGGCGCGATAGGGTGCTTCGTCATCTCCCTGATGGACCACATAGAGCGACGGCTTTTCGCGCGGGGCAAAGCTGCCGTAAGCCCCCATGAAAATCGCCTCTAAGAACAAGTCGTGGAACACATCACGAAGATCGGGGCGAGACTGCGCGGCCTCCTGCTCCGGCGAGGGATAGACGATGCTGTGAAACGCCGACGCGCCCGTCATACCGGGCCTCAACGGTAAGGGTTGACGAACTCGGCCCGATCACCCAATTCGGCTTCGATCTCCATCAGCCGGTTGTACTTGGCCAGCCGCTCGCTGCGCGCCGTTGCGCCCGACTTCATCTGCCCCGCGCCCACGGCCACGGCAAAGTCGGACAGGAAGGCGTCTTCGGTCTCGCCGCTGCGGTGCGACATCACCGAGCCCCAGCCCACTTTCTGGCACAGGCGCACCGCGGCGATGGTCTCGCTCACCGTGCCGATCTGGTTGAGCTTGATGAGCGAGGCATTGGCCGTACCTTCGTCAATGCCGCGCTGGATGATGCGGGTATTGGTGACAAAGTTGTCGTCGCCGACGATCTGAATCTGACCGCCGAGTTGGCGCGTCATCGCAGCGAAGCCAGCCCAGTCGTCCTCGGCATGGCCGTCTTCAATCGAGACGATGGGAAAGACGTTGAGCCAGCCCTGATACAGCTCGACCATCTCCTGACTGTCGAGCACCTGATTGCCACTGCGGCTCAGGTGGTAGCGGCCATTTTTATAGAACGAGGTCGAGGCCGGATCGAGCGCAATGGCGATATCTTCTCCCGGCCGATAGCCCGCGCGCTCCATGCCGCGCACCATCAGCTCGCAGGCCGCCTGATTGCCGCCCATCAACTTGGGCGCGAAGCCGCCCTCATCGCCCACTGCGGTGGAATGTCCTTGCGAGATCAGCAACTCCTTGATGGCGTGATAGGTCTCGGCGGCATAGCGCACCGCTTCGCTGAAACTCGGCGCGCCCATCGGCACGAGCATGAACTCCTGAAAATCCAGACTGCTGCCCGGTGCGTGCAGGCCGCCATTGAGCACGTTGAACATGGGCATGGGCAGCAGGTTCGACGGCTTCTCGCACAAGCTGCGATGCAGCGGCTCACCGCGCACCAGCGCGGCGGCGCGGGCGGCGGCCATGCTCACCGCCAGCAGCGCATTGGCGCCCAGACGCGCCTTGTTGGGCGTGCCGTCTAGGGCGATGAGCGCCGCGTCGATCGCGGCCTGATCGCACACGTCGCGCCCTTTGAACGCCTCGGCGATTTCGCCCTCGATATGGGCAATCACCTTGCGGACCCCTTTGCCGAAATAGCGCTTCGGGTCGCCGTCGCGCAGTTCCACCGCCTCGTTGCTGCCGGTGGAAGCGCCCGAAGGCACCGCCGCCGAGGCGCGCGCCCCCGACTGCAGCGTGATCGTGGCCTTGACGGTCGGCGTGCCGCGGGAATCGAGAATTTCCTGCGCGCGAATCGAAGAAATAAGAGCGTCTGAAGCAGGCATGGCCTCTCCTTGAAGGGTGGACATCGGCGGCGCGAAACCGCGCCGCCGCACTCGCAAAATTACGCGCAACTACACCGTCTGCGCTTCGGCTGGCGCCGCAACGACTTGCGGCTTCTCCGCACTTGTCGAGCCTGCGCTTGCCTTGCCCGCATACTGGTAGCTGCGATTGAACGGATACTCGGACTGCCGGGCCCGCAGCACGCGGTCGCAGTCGATGCGGTCTTCTACCATGCCATCCGGACGGCTGCCGAGAATCTGGAACAGCGAAATCCACCCCTGCTCAAAACCCATGGCCGATCCCGCGAGGTATAGCCGGTAAGCGCGCAAGGTCTTCTCCGCATGCTCGCCCAGCACGCGGCGAGCTTCGTCGAGATGGCCTTCGAGCGCATCGACCCAGTACCACAGCGTTTTGGCGTAATGCGGCCGCAGGCATTCCAGGTCAAGGGGCTCCAGGCCGCCACGCGACATGGTCTCGGCCATCACACTGACATGCACAAGCTGCCCGCCGGGGAAGATGTATTTCTCGATGAAGTCGCCCATGCCGCCGGCGAGCTGGCTGTTGTCCACCCCGCCGGCGGTGATGCCGTGGTTCATCACCAGCCCGCCCGGCTTGAGCAGGCGGCGGATTTTGCTGAAATACAGCGGCAGATGGGGGCGGCCGACGTGTTCGCACATACCCACCGAAGCGACCTTGTCGAAGGGCTGCGATTCGTCCACATCGCGGTAGTCCTGCAGCAACATGCGCACCCGTCCCTGCAAGCCTTTTTCGACGATCAGCCGGTTCACATGGTTGTACTGATTCTTCGACAGGGTGATGCCGGTCGCGTCCACGCCGTAGTGCTCGGCGGCCCACAACAGCAGCCCGCCCCACCCTGCGCCGATGTCGATGAAGCGCTCGCCCGGCTTGAGCATGAGCTTGGTGCAGATGTGATCGAGCTTGGCTTCCTGCGCCTGCGCCAGGGTCATCGACGGCTCGGCGAAATAAGCGCAGGAATACACCCGGCGCGGATCGAGCCACAGGGCATAAAAATCGTCGGACACGTCGTAATGGCTCTGGATCTGCGCGGCGTCTTTTTCGCGGCTGTGGTGGCTGTGCTCCCACAGGGTGCGGCGCAAGCCGTGCCATATCCGCGCGGTGGCGGCCGAAGGCTCGTTGCGCGGGTCGTCGTCGAGCAGCACCGGGGCGATGCGCATGAGGTCGCGCAGATTGCCCAGAATGTCCACCATCCCCTCGACATAATCTTCAGCCAGTTTGCCGATCTGCCCGGTGGTGATGTGCCATAGCGCCCGCTTGTCGCGCAGGCGCATTTCGATTTGCGCGTTGCTCGGGCCCACGCGCTGCCCGCCCGGCAGCACCACACTGCAGGGCAGCGGAAGATGGGACAGACGCGCGTCAACCCGGCCAAGAAGAGAGGATGAGATCGAAGACATACGGAACTCCTTTCAGATGTTGGCAAGCACGAACCGACGCCCCAACAGACACAGGCGCTGTGAACAAAGCGGGAGCATGAGTTGTTTTTGCGCGGACCGAGGGCGCTGGGCGGAAGCCCCGTCTTGCGCCTGCGGCAAGGCACTCCTGATCAATGGGGATGTAAACATCCGCAACTCCTCCCTGAAGGCGGCGCCCGCTGCACGGGCAGCGGGTCAACCGGAACATGGGTAGGAGTCATCAGCCTGGGGCGAAACCCCTATTGAGGCAATTGCACGGCGAACTCCATCGCCGTTTGTTGATTTGAATTTAGGCCATGAAATGCGCAGGGTCAATGTCCCGGGCGCTCAAGGTTGCTTCGAAATGCAATCGCTCAATACTTCTGCCGCGCCGGAATCACGCCGCGCACACCGCCCAGCGGCTCGTCCATGTCGCCGTCGTAACGCGGGATGAGGTGCAGATGCACATGGAAAATGCTCTGCCCGGCCGCGCGGCCGCAATTCACGCCCAGATTGAAACCATCCGGCCGGTGCTCGCGCAGCAGCAGAGCGCGGCCTTGAGCAGCCAGTTCGAGCAGCGCCTGATGTTCCTGCGGGGTGCAGTCGAACCAGTCGGCCACATGGCGAAAGGGAATGAGCAGCAGATGCCCCGGGTTGACGGGCGTGCGGTCATACACCGCAAAGCCCAGTTCGTTGTGTAGCACCCAGGGCATGTCCTGGCAGAACGGGCACTGCGAATCGCCGCCGGATTTCATGCCAAGCCTCGCAGATGCGTGGTGTCGTTGACGAGTTGCAGCGCGACCTTGCCTTGTGCATCCACGCTGAACAGATTGAGGCAGCAAGGCTTTTGCGTGATGCGCCAGTAGCCCGATAGCGGCAGATCGAGCGCGTGCAGCAGCAGCGCGCGGTTGACGCTGTCGTGCCCGACCAGCACCACGGTGTGCTCGGCATGGCGCGAGAGCAACGCCCTCAGGCCGTCGGCAGTGCGCAGCGCCAAATCCTGCAGCGACTCGCCGCCGGGAAAGCGCACCCACTGCGGCGCGCTTTTCCATAAGGCGTAGGTCTGCGGATGCGCCGCCTTCACCTCCTCGTGCGTCTTCCACTGCCACTGGCCGTAGTCGAGATCGTTCATCCCTTCGAGCACCTGCGCGCTCAGGCCGCAGGCCGCGGCAATGTCGGCGCCGGTTTCGCGGCAGCGTCCCATCGGGCTGGTGTAAACCGCCTGCGGGGAAAACTCGGCCGCAATGCGCTGCGCCACCGCCTTGGCCTGCTGGCGGCCGAGTGCGGTCAACTCCAGTTCCATACGCCCGCGAAAACGCTCGGGATGAATGCCTTCAACTTCACCATGCCGTGTGAGGATGATCTGCATCGTCAGCTCCAGTTTGTAGCTCAGTACCGCTTTTGCGGCCTCTGCTCAAACATTACGCGGCAGGCATGACGCGATCAAGAAGGACTTTGTAACGCGACGTTCCAGTTCAGCCGCGTCCACTCGGCGGCCTCTTGCCGCAGGCTGTATTCGGTCAGCGGATTGCCTTTGAGCCAGGGCTCCGGGGCAACGATATCGAGCGGCGGCCGCAGGCCCGAGAGCTTCACTCCAGCCGTTTGGTAACGCAGATGCAGTCCATCGATGTCAACCGCGGTGCGGTTGCGCGCCAGTATGACCGCCAGACGCAGCGCCAGGACGGCGTCGAGATCAATGTTTTCAAGATCAGTGGCGCTGAGTTTTTTCAGTTTGCCGGTGTGAGTCAACACCAGTTGCGCCAGCGCCGCCTGCTCGCCGCGCGAGAAACCCGGCATATCGGCGTTGGCCGCGATATAAGCCGAATGCTTGTGATAGGCGCTGTGCGAAATCGACAGGCCGATTTCGTGCAACTGAGCGGCCCAGCGCAGCAGGCGCTGATCGGCTTCGGTGGCGTTGGGGCGCAACTGCGCATAGAGCCGCAGGGCCAGTTCCGAGACCCGTCGCGCCTGTTGGGCATCGGCGCCGTAGCGCTGCGTGAACTGCAGGGCGGTGACTTCGCGCATGTCTTGCGACTGCTCGCGCCCGAGCAGGTCGTAGAGCACGCCCAAGCGCAGCGCGGCATCCGTCACTTCCATCGACTGTATGCCCAGCTCCTCGAAGACGCCGAGCATGATGGCCAGCCCGCCGGCCGCCACCGGCACGCGGTCGGGTTTGAGCCCCTCCATGCGCAGCTTGTTGAGATTTCCCGCCCGCACGAAGGTGCGACGCAGTTCGCGCAGCCCTTGCAAGGTGATGTCGCCCGGCTGGTCGGGCGGGTTGAAGCCACTGCCGCCGATCATGTCGGCCAGGGCGCGCGCCGTACCGCTGGAACCCACCGCATGGTTCCAGCCATTGCGCTTGAAGTCGGCGGCGATAATCTGAATCTCCTTGCGCGCCGCAATCTCGGCCGCGCGCATGGTGGTCTCGTCCACCTGATTGCCCGGAAAAAAGCGCTGGCTCATCGACACGCAGCCAATGTAGAGCGACTCCATCATCCCTGGCTCATAGCCCTGGCCGATGATGAACTCGGTCGAGCCCCCGCCGATATCGACCACCAGGCGCTTGCCCTGCACCACCGAGACCGAATGCGCCGCACCGATATAGACCAGCCGCGCCTCTTCCCGCCCGGCAATGACCTCGATCGGAAACCCCAGCGCCGCCTGCGCGCGCTGCAGAAACTGCGGCGCATTCTTGGCCACGCGCACCGTGTTGGTGGCCACGGCCCGCACCCGGTCCGGGTGAAACTGGCGCAGGCGCTCGCCGAAGCGCTGCAGGGTTTGCAACGCGATTTGCTGCGCGGCTTCCGACAGATACTTTTTGTCGTCCAGCCCCGCTGCCAGACGTACCGGCTCGCGCAAGGAGTCGATGGCATAGACCTGCACCCCCGCCGCACTGTCCTGCGCCCGTCCGATGAGCATGCGAAAACTGTTCGATCCAAGATCGACTGCGGCAAGGTGTTGATTGAGCAGGTTGGGCATAAGCAGCAATTGAACGTTGGTTTGATGACAGGTTTTTGAAAAATGTCATCAAGATTTCATGCTAAACCGTCATTCTCGCTCGGTTTGTTCCCGGCACTGGCAAAATGCCAGTTGCTTCTCCGCCAGAGTCATTCATGTCCCATCCCGCCACCGCACCTCGCCTGCTCAATCGTGAGCTGGGCACTCTCGAATTCAATCGCCGTGTGCTGTTTCAGGCGCTCGACGACACCAATCCCCTGCTCGAACGGTTGCGGTTTCTCAGCATCGTGTCGAGCAATATGGACGAGTTTTTTGAAACCCGCGTCGCCACCCTGCAAGACATGCTGGAAGCCGACCCGGCTTCACGCACGCCTGATGGCATGCTCGTCAGCAAAGCCCTGACCGAGATTTCCGAACGCGCCCACGCCCTGATTGCCGACCAGTACCGCGTGCTGCAACAGGCCGTGCTGCCGGCACTCGACAAGCAGGGCATCCGCCTGTACCGCCTGCCCGACTGGACCGATGCGCAGCGCGCCTGGGCGCAGCATTATTTCGAGACCGAAGTTTCGCCCCTGCTCACGCCCATCGGCCTCGATCCGGCGCATCCCTTCCCCCGCGTCATCAACAAGAACCTGGTGTTTGCCGTGCAACTCGGCGGCACCGACGCCTTCGGCCGCAATATCGAGCTGGGCGTGGTGCAAACCCCGCGCACCTTGCCCCGGGTCGTGCCCCTGCCGCCGGAGTTGTGCGACGCGCGATACGGGTTCATGCTGCTGTCGTCGTGCATGCAGGCGTTTGCCGGGCAACTGTTTCCGGGACTCGAAGTGCTCGGCGTGCATCAGTTTCGCGTCACCCGCAACAGCGAACTGTTCATCGACGACGACGACATCACCAATCTGCGCGCCGCACTGCAAGGCGAATTGCGCGCCCGGCACTTCGGCGATGCGGTGCGGCTGGAAGTGGCGGCCGATTGCCCGCACGCCGTCATCGACCGCCTGCTGCGCGAAAACAATATCGTGCCGCAAGACTGCTACCGGGTGGACGGTCCGGTGAACCTGGTGCGACTACAGGAAATTCTTGACTACGTCAACGAGCCGCAACTGCTGTTCAGCCCCTATCTGCCCGCCCTGCCGCGAGACTGGCCGGGCGTGGATACCGAGATCTTCGACCGCATCCGGGCCCGCGACATCCTGCTGCACCATCCCTACGATGCCTTCGCTCCCGTGGTCGATCTGGTGAAGACGGCCGCGCGCGATCCGTTCGTGGTCGCCATCAAGCAGACCATCTACCGCACCGGCGGCAATTCCGAGCTGATGGACGCCCTCATCGAAGCGGCGCGTAATGGCAAGGAAGTCACCGTGGTGCTGGAACTGATGGCGCGGCTAGACGAAGAAACCAATATCAACTGGTCGTCGCGGCTGGAGGCTGCGGGCGCGCATGTGGTCTTTGGCGTGGTCGGCTTCAAGTGCCATGCCAAGATGCTGCTCATCGTCCGCCGCGAAGCCGCCGAGGGCACCGGCCGCAAGGTGCTGCGCATGTACGCGCATCTGGGCACGGGCAACTATCACGCCCGCACCGCGCGGCTTTACACCGACTTCGGCCTGATGACCGCCAACCCAGAAATCTGCGAGGACGCGCGCCGCGTGTTTCTGCAGATCACCGGCTCCAGCCAGGCGCAGGAACTCAGGCGGCTGTGGCAGGCCCCGTTCACCCTGCATGCCAATGTGCTGGCCGCCATCGCGCGAGAGGCCGACCACGCGCGCAGCGGCAAGCCCGCGCGCGTCTGGGCGCGAATCAACGCACTACTCGAACCCACGGTGATCGAGGCGCTTTATGCCGCCTCACAGGCGGGTGTGGAAGTGCGACTGCTGGTGCGCGGCGCCTGCATGCTGCGCCCGGGCGTGGAAGGTTTGTCCGACAACATCCGGGTGCGTTCGACCATCGGCCGCTTTCTCGAACATTCACGGGTGTTCTACTTCCACAACGGCGGCGAAGCCGAGGTCTATATCTCCTCAGCCGACTGGATGGAGCGCAATCTGCTTCGCCGGGTCGAAATCGCCGTGCCCTTGCTCGACAACAAGATCAAGGCGCAGGTCATCCGCGAGGGTCTGCGCATGCAGTGGCAACACCCGGGCAACGCCTGGGAGATGGACAGCGAGGGCAATTACCACCGTCCGCGCGGCTCACGCAGCCGCCTGAGCTGCCATCAGGTGCTGATGCACTCGCGGATGGAACGCAAAAATTAGACGGTGTTTCAGGCGGCCTTGAGCGCGCCGTCTTTGGGTGAAACCTCCGCGGCACGTCCGGCAGAGAGTGTGCCTGCGGGGGCCAGCCGGGCGGCCGGGAAGCGCACCACAAACCGGCTGCCCTTGCCGGGGGTGCTGTGCACCAGCAGTTCGGCTTGATGCCGCACCAGCACATGCTTGGCGATCGCCAGCCCCAGCCCGGTACCGCCAGACTCGCGCGAACGTCCACGATCGACACGGTAGAAGCGCTCGGTCAGCCTCGGAATATGCTCCGCGGCAATGCCGATGCCGGTGTCGCTCACGCTGAATTCTGCGTAGCGGGGCTGGCCGTCGATCAAAACGGCGTCCCATGCCAGGCTGATGGCGCCGCCGTCCGGCGTGTAGCGCACCGCATTGCTGACCAGATTGGAGAGCGCGGAATGCAGCTCTTGCGGGCTGCCGCGCACCCACAGATCGGTGCGCGCTTCCATCTTGATCTGATGCCTTCCGCCGGACAGCGCCTGCGCCTCGTTCTGGTACTGCGTCATCATCGACGGCATGTCGATGACCATTTCGGTCGGAGGATAGGGATCGCCCTCCAGCCGCGCCAGCGCAAGCAGATCGTCCACCAGATGCCGCATGCGGTCGGACTGGGTCTGCATCATGTCGAGTACGCGCAGGCGCTGGGTTTCGTCGAGCGGCATGTCGCGCATGGTTTCGACGAACCCCCCTAGCACGGTCAGCGGGGTTTTGATCTCATGCGACACATTGGCCACGAAATCGCGGCGCATCGACTCGGTGCGCTCGAGCTGCGTGATGTCTTGCGACAGCAGCAGTTTCTGCTGATCGCCATAGGGAAAGACCTGCACGCTCAGCGTGAACTGCGACCGAGAACCTGCGCGGTGCATGTGCAAGGGCTCGTGAAAGTGCGCCGCCTGGAGATAGGCGACAAACTCGGGGGTGCGAATCAGGTGCACCGCATGTTGGCGAAGATCGCGCTGCGCGTCCAGACCGAAGTGCTGCGCCGCAGTGGCGTTGCACCAGTCGATCTGGTTGTTTTCATCGAGCAGAATCACCCCGTTGGGCGAGACCTGCAGCGCCTCGATGAAGCGGTGCAGCTTGGACTCCTCGTAGCCCAGACGCCCCGTCCACAGCCGCAATTGACGCGATGCCCGGTAAAACACTTCGGCCCAGGCGCCAGAACCATTGGGCACCGGTGTCACTTCGGGCGCCTTGAGCCAGCGGATCAACCGCGACAGCGCGAGTGAATCACGCGCCACCGCGCCGATGAGCACCAGCAGCGCCGCCACCATGGCGCCAGATCGCCCGTCGATCAAAGCCCCAACCCCTGCGGCCACCAGAACCAGCAGCAGGATAAGGGAGATGCGCCAGGCGACAGAGATCATGGGGAAATGAGCGAAAGGCTGCGCTCAGGTGTCGTACTTGTATCGAATCACACTGTAAAGCAGACGAAGCCCGTTTCGGCCGGGCGGCATCAAGCGGCGACCTGGGCGGGCTACCTCAGTGGGGAACCTGAGTGTGGCTATCTCAGGCAGCCGAGACCTGCGGTGAGCGCGCCTGTGCGGTAAAGCGATAGCCCGCTCCGCGCACCGTTTCCACCATCTCGGCGCATTGCACCGGAGACAGCGCTTCGCGCAGACGCTTGATGTGCACGTCCACCGTGCGCTCTTCGATGAACACGTGGTCGCCCCACACCTTGTCGAGCAGCGCGCCTCGGCTGTGCACTCGCTCGGGATGCGCCATGAGGTAGTGCAATAACTTGAACTCGGTGGGCCCCAACCGGATTTCCAGAGGCTCGCTTCCCGGCTTCTTGAACAAAGCGCGACGGCTGGACGGATCGACCGACAACCCGCCGATCTGTACCTGCTCGGCAGTGAGCTGCGGCGCGCGACGGCGCAGCACGGCGCGAATGCGGGCCAGCAGCTCCTTGGGTGAGAACGGCTTGGTGATGTAGTCGTCCGCCCCGGCGTCGAGCCCTTGCACTTTGTCGCCCTCTTCGCTGCGGGCGGTGAGCATAATGATGGGAATGGCCTTGGTGCGCGCATCGGTGCGCAAGGCTCGCGCCAGCGCCACGCCCGACATGCCCGGAAGCATCCAGTCGATCAGCAGCACGTCGGGCAACACGTCGCGAATGACCCGCAGCGCCTCTTCGGCACTGCCAGCGCGAATGGGGCAATGGCCGGCATGCTGCAAATTCATCGCCAACAATTCGGCGATGGCGGGCTCGTCTTCGACGATCAGAATGTTGCTCGACAGACTCATGGCGGGGTGCTTTTCAGAACAAAACGCTGAATCAAAGCGCGGATCCAAGCGAGCCCGCCACTTCGCGGAAGGCTTCCTTGTTGTGCCGCACATCGGTGCCGCGCACGATATAGATCACCAACTCGGCGATGTTCTTGGCATGGTCGCCTATGCGCTCGATGGCCTTGGCCACGAACATCAGATCGAGCATGGTGGAAATGGCGCGCGGGTCTTCCATCACATAGGTGATGACCTTGCGGGTGAAGCCATCAAACTCCTCGTCGATACGGAAGTCGGATTCGACGATGTCAACCGCCGCTTTCTCGTCAAGACGCGCGAAGGCGTCGAGCGATTTGCGCATTTGCTCGATGGCGAGATCAGACGCATGCTGCAGATCGCTGATGCCGATGGTCATGGGCGTGCCCGATTCGACAATGTCGCGCGCCATGCGGGCGATGCGGGCCGCCTCGTCACCAGCCCGCTCCAGATTGGCGATGGCCTTGGAAATGGCCACCAGCAAACGCAGATCACGCGCCGTGGGCTGGCGCTTGGCGATGATTTGCGTGATGTCGGCGTCAATATCCACCTCCATCTGGTTCACCCGCTTCTCGACCTGAAGCACGGTGCGCGCGGCCTCGACATCGAGGTGGCGCAGGGAATAGATGGCCTGCGCCAGTTGCGATTCAACCTGCCCGCCCATTTCAAGCACACGGGTGGATACAGCGTTGATTTCAGCGTCGAACTGTGTCGACAGATGGGGTTTGTCATCCATGGTGCGGGTCCCGGTAAACAAAATGTGATGCCAGACGCTGGGCAACGGCGAATGGCGTGAAGCTCATCAACAATCAGCAAAAGAATTCAACCGAATCAATCAACCAAAGCGACCGGTGATGTAGTCCTCGGTTTCCTGCTTCTTCGGCTTGAGGAAGATTTGATTGGTCTCGCCAAACTCGATGAGCTCGCCGAGATACATATACGCGGTGAAATCGGAAACCCGAGCGGCCTGCTGCATATTGTGAGTCACGATGGCCACCGTGTAGTCGCGCTTGAGTTCGATCACCAGTTCCTCCACCTTGGCCGTGGAGATGGGGTCGAGCGCAGAGGTCGGCTCGTCGAGCAGCAGCACTTCCGGCTTGATCGCTACACCGCGCGCGATGCACAGGCGCTGCTGCTGACCGCCGGAGAGGCTCATGCCACTTTGCTGCAGCTTGTCCTTCACTTCGCCCCACAGCGCAGTCTTGGTCAGCGCCCACTCCACCCGGTCATCGAGTTCGGATTTGGGCAGCTTTTCGTACAGCTTGATGCCGAAGGCGATGTTGTCGTAGATCGACATCGGGAAAGGCGTGGGCTTCTGGAACACCATGCCGATCTTGGCGCGCACCAGCGACACATCTTCCTTGGAGGTGAGGATGTTCTGCCCGTCGAGCAGGATTTCGCCCTCGGCGCGCTGCTCGGGATACAACTCGAACATGCGGTTGAAAATGCGCAGCAGCGTGGACTTGCCGCAACCGGACGGGCCGATGAAGGCCGTCACCTTGTTCTTGGCGATTTCCATATTGACGTTCTTGATCGCCTTGTATTTTCCGTAATAGAAATCAAGATTTTTGACCGTCATGCAAGCCGGGGACTGAAGGGTTTCGGCGACAGCGCTCATGATGTGGCTCTCAATGTTTTTGACGAATCAGAATGCGTGCGGTCACGTTGATGACAAGCACACCGAAGGTGATGATCAACACGCCAGCCCAGGCCAGGCTCTGCCAGTTGCTGTAAGGGCTCATCGCATAGTTGTAGATGGTGACCGGCAGGTTGGCCATCGGCTGTGACAAACCGGCATTGAAGAACTGGTTGTTGAGCGCGGTGAACAGCAGCGGCGCGGTTTCGCCCGTGATGCGTGCCACGGCCAGCATGATGCCGGTCAGCACCCCGGCGCGCGCCGCACGCAGAATGACGGCGGAAATCACCTTCCACTTCGGCGTGCCCAAGGCATAAGCGGCCTCGCGCAGCGAACCCGGCACGAGGCGCAGCATGTCCTCGGTCGTGCGCACTACCACGGGCACCACCAGCAGTGCCAGAGCGATCGACCCCGCCCAGCCGGAAAAAGTCTTGGTTTTGGCCACGATCAGGGCATAGACGAACAGACCAATGATGATGGACGGCGCCGCCAGCAGAATGTCGTTGATGAAACGCGTCACCTTGGCCAGCCAGCCGTTGGCGCCGTATTCCGACAGGTACACCCCCGCCATGATGCCCAGCGGCGTACCCAGCAGGGTGCCGACAAGCGTCATCGCCACCGAGCCATAGATGGCGTTGAGCAAACCACCGTCGGTCATAGGCGGCGGGGTCATCTCGGTGAAGGTCGCCAGACTCAGACCACCGATGCCGAGTTGCAGCACCGAGTACAGGATCCAGAGCAGCCAGATCATGCCGAACGCCATCGCTGCCAGCGAAAGCGTAAGCACCACGATATTGGTCATCTTGCGACGACCGAAAAAACGCTGGCGAAAGTCGCTTCTGGGGGTTTGAGGCAAAGTAGTGGCGCTCATGTGCGGGTTCCTTCGCCCTTGGCAAGTTGAGCCAGCAGCAGCTTGGACAGCGCCAGCACGACAAAAGTGATGAAGAACAGCACCAGCCCCAAATAGAACAGGGCAGACTGATGCAGCGGCCCCGCCTCGGCAAACTCATTGGCCAGCACCGAGGTGATGGTGTTGGCTGGGGCGAACAGCGACGAGCTGAACGCGCTGGTATTGCCCACGATGAAGGTCACCGCCATGGTCTCGCCCAGGGCGCGCCCCAGACCGAGCATGATGCCGCCGATCACACCGGCTTTGGTGTAGGGCAGCACCACGTTGCGCACGACTTCCCAGGTGGTGCAGCCGATGCCGTAGGCCGATTCCTTGAGCATGGGCGGCGTGATTTCGAATACATCCTTCATCACCGAGGCAATGAAGGGAATGATCATGATGGCCAGGATGATGCCCGCCGACAGCAGACCGATACCGACCGGCGCCCCCTGAAACAGGAAACCGACGCCGGGCACGCCACCCAACAGATTCTGCAGAGGCGCCTGCACATAGTTGGCCAACAAAGGCGCAAACACCAACAACCCCCACATACCGTAAACGATGGAGGGTATGGCCGCCAGCAACTCAATAGCCGTAGCCAGAGGCCGACGCAGCCAGATGGGAGAGAGTTCTGTGAGGAACAGGGCGATGCCGAAACTCACGGGCACCGCGATCAGCAGGGCAATGAGCGAGGTGATCAGCGTGCCGTAAATCATGGAGAACCCGCCGTACTGCTCGTCCGTCGGGTTCCAGGTAGAACTGGTGAAAAAACCGAAACCAGTCGCCTTGATGGCCGGCCATGCGCCGATGAACAGCGACACGATGATGCCCGCCAGGGTCGCCAGGGTGATGATGGCAGCAGCGCGCGCCATACCGGAAAACAGCACATCGCCCATCGGGCTGTGCGTGCGTTTCTGGCCTGCACCGGGCTCGCCGAGAGCTACTTTGGAGCTTGCGTTCATTGGGGTTGCGGGATAGCCTGCGGCCATGACTGTAAATCCTTCGATCAAACCGGCCCGGGCAGAACACTCCGCCCGGGCCTGTGACATCCCGCGGCGATCACCGCGAGGGATTTGCTGCTCGCCGCATTACTTCCAGACCGGCTGGCCGCTAGCGGACTTCACGTTCGTCCACTCTTTGTAGATGGCAGTCTTCACCGGCTCGGGCATGGGGATGTAGTCGAGCGCCTCGGCGTATTTATCGCCATCCTTGTAGGCCCACTGGAAGAACTTGAACACGTCGGCAGTTTTCTCCGGCTTGTCAGCGGTCTTGTGCACCAGGATGTAGGTGGCGTTGGTGATCGGCCAGGAGGCGTCGCCCGGCTGATCAGTCAGCACTTGGTAAAACGTCTTGGACCAGTCAGCACCAGCAGCCGCGGCCTTGAAGGCGTCGATCGAGGGCTTGACAACCTTACCCGCCTTGTTGATCAGATCCACCACGACGAGTTTGGGATTCTGCTTGGCGTAGGCGTACTCCACATACCCGACGGAATTGGGCAGTTGGCTCACAAAGCCCGCCACACCCGGATTGCCCTTGCCGCCCGTGCCGACCGGCCAGTTGACCGTGGTGCCGAATTTGTACTTCTCAGCCCACTCGGTGTTGGTCTTGGACAGGTAGTTGGAGAAAATGAAGGTGGTGCCGGAAGCATCGGCGCGGCGCACGACAGCGATCTGCGCGTCAGGCAACTTCACGCCGGGATTGAGCTTGGCGATGGCCGGATCGTTCCACTTGGTGATCTTGCCCATGTAGATGTCGGCCAGCAGCGCGCCGCTGAGCTTCATCTCGTTGGACTTCAGGCCAGCAATGTTGACCACGGGCACCACGCCGCCCATCACGGTCGGGAACTGAATCAGACCGCCCTTGGCCAGTTCTTCATCGGTCAGCGGCATGTCGGATGCACCGAAGTCAACGGTCTTGGCATTGATCTGTTTGATGCCAGCGCCCGAACCCACGCCTTGGTAGTTCACCTTGCCCATGCCGGCCTTGTTGAATTCATAAGCCCATTTTTCATAGACGGGTTGGGGAAACGTGGCGCCTGCGCCCGAAATTTCCAGCGCGTTGGCACTGTAGGTGGCAGCCAGAAGGGCCGAAGCCAGCAGGCTTTTGACGATGATTTTCATTGAGTTAGCTCCCTGAGGTGAGGCAAAAAGTAATGCAGAAGTGACTGAAGCAACGCGCCTTTGTGACGGTTGCTGTCACTTTAGGACACGAATATGACATTTTCGTGTCAGTCACGCAGGTGAGCAGATCGGCCCCAAGCCGCGGGATCAGACGGGCCGCTTTGACGTCAAGAACGCCCTTGCCACCAGATTGATGGCCAACACCATCGTCACCACCAGGAACGCCGCGGCATACGCCAGCGCATGCGCAGAAGCGAAAGGCTGATTGATGAAACTCCAGATCACATAGGTGAGGTAGCCGATCGGCTCCTGCGTCAGATGGCCGTTCCACAGATAGTTGGACCATCCTGCGGTGTAGATCAGCGGTGCGGTTTCACCCACAGAGATGGCCAGGGCAAACAGCACTCCGGTGATCACCCCCGAACGCGCGGCGGGCAGCAACACGCGCAGCACGACCTGATGCTCCTTGCAGCCCAAGGCATAAGCGGCTTCGCGCAGGCTGGTGGGATTCTGCCGCATGGCCAGTTCGGTGAACCGTGCGATATAGGGCATGATCATGATGGCCAAAGTGATGGCGCCCGCCAGTGCCGAGAACTGCCAGCCCAGGCCGACCACCAACGTGACGTAGGCGAAATAACCCAGCACGATGGACGGCACGCCCGTGAGCACGTCGGCCAGAAATCGCACGATGTACGCCCAGCGCCCGTTACCGTATTCGCTCAAATAGATTCCAGACAGCACACCGATGGGAGCAGCAAACAACAATGCACCCCCGCTGAGCACCAAGGTACCCTCGATGGCATTGAGCAGACCGCCACTGATGCCGTTGGTCACCTGCGTGAACAGCGCAGGCGAAAGCGCCGCCCCGCCTTTGACCAAGGTCATCCACAGAATGTTGAACAGTGGCACGACCACGATGGCGAACGCCGCCACGCAGAGCGCAGCAAAGAACACGTTGAACAAACTGCGCCGACGTTGCAGTCGACGGGCACGTTCAAACGCGATGGATGTGGATCCGGCTGGTGAGGAGGCGAGCGATGACATTGACGATGACCGCGATGATGAGCAGCACCAGGGCAATTTCCGCCAGCGAGCGCACGGCCATGCCGCTGGGATCTTGCAAAGCACTGTCGAGTTGAGAAGCGATGAAAGCCGCCATGCTGGTGATGGGGCTGTAAATCGTGTCGGGCAGATAGTTCAAGGCACCGCCGCTGACCATGAGCACCGCCATGGTTTCGCCCAGAGCACGGCCGAGCGCCAGAATGACCGCACCGATCAGGGGCACGCGCACGGCGGGCAACAGAATTTTGAGCAACACCTCTGCCCGGGTGGCGCCCAGGCCGAAGCTCGCCTCGCGCAGCTCATTGGGCACGCGCTTGAGCGCCTCTACCAGCGTGCTGGTGATCACAGGCAGCACCATGATGGCCAACACCAGCCCTGCGGTCAGCAACCCATAGCCGCTGGTCGCTGCGCCGGAGAAAAAGGGAATGAAACCCAGCACTCTCTCCAGAAACGGCGCAATGTGCGTGAGCACCAGAGGGGCCAGGATTTCGAGCCCCCACAAGCCATAGACCACACTGGGCACCATGGCCAGCAGCTCCACGACCTGAGCGAAGGCGCCGCGCAATTTCTGCGGCGCATAGTCATTCAGAAACAGGGCGACGCCAATGCCCACGGGCACGGCCAGAATCAAGGCAATGGCCGAACTTGCCAGAGTGCCCACGATAAACACCCAGATGCCATAGGTGGCCCCGACGGCCACCTCGTAGCCGTCGCGTTTGACGGGATTGGAATACAGATTGCCCAGATTCCAGGTCTCGGTCGTCAGGAAATGCAGTCCGTTGAACTGAATCGCCGGCCAGGAGTAAGTGGTGAGAAATACCAATACCGCCAGCAGGGCCAGAGGAATCAGGGTCGAGACAGCAAGCAATCCGGGACGAAAGACGCGCATGGCAAGTCGATTCAAAACAGCACCAAAACAGACATCCGGTCTGCCCTGATCAGGCAAACCGGATGCCGCAACACGCCAACCGCTTACTGAATCTTGGCGATCTGGGCCTTGCTCAGCTCTTGGATCCGAGTCGGCAACGCGATGAAGCGCACCTGATCCAGATACTTGGCCGCATTGCCGCCCTTGCTTTCAACCGCCCAGCCGAGAAACTCGCGGATGGCCTTGGCGGTTTCCGGATTGGCCTGCTTGGAATTGACGATGGCGTACTCGTAGTTGATAATAGGATAGGAATCCGCACCTTCAGAGAACACCAGGCTGATGCGCTCGTCCGCCGGGGTCTTGGCGATCAGACCCGATGCGGCTGCGCCGACGGTCTTGGCCGTGGGCAGCAGGAAATGGCCCGCCTTGTTCTTGATCATCGCTGTGCCCAGACCCGCCTTGGCAATTTCCTTGTGGAAACTCACGCCAATGTAAGCCACCGAGTACGGCGTCTTCTGGGAGGCCTCCACCATGCCCGGATTGCCGTTGGCGCCCACACCGCCCTGCACGGCAGGCCAGGAGATTGAGGTACCAAAACCCACGCTGTCATTCCACTTGGGGGTGGAGAACGACAGGTACTGGCTGAAAATGAAGGTGTCGCCGCTGCCATCGGTGCGGTGAATCGGCACGATGGTGTGGTTGGGTAGCTTGACGCCGGGGTTGAGCGCCTTGATGGCCGGGTCATCCCAGTTCTTGATGCTGCCGTCGTAAATGCCGGCCAGTACGGGGCCGTCGAGCTTGAGGTGCTTGTTGTTCAGACCGGGAATGTTGTAGTTGATGGTCTGGGCCGAAATCGCCAGCGGGATGTTGAGGATGTTGGGGTTCTGCTTGATCTGTGCGTCGGCCATATAGGCGTCGGAAGCACCGATCTGCGCCACGCCAGAGATGGCCTCGGCGATGCCGGTGCCGCTGCCGGTGCCCTGGGTGGTGATCTTCACCTCGGGGTGCATTTTGGTGTAATCGGGCACCCAGATGTTGAACAGTGGGTACAGCAGCGTAGAGCCGGTTTCCAGCAGAGTGACCTGAGCGGCTTGCGCGGGCACGACGAAAAGGCCAGAAGCGAGGGTCAGACCAGCAACCGCCAGACCGGCTTTGAGCTGGGTACGGCGAGACAGATTCAAGGACATTGTTTTCTCCGAAGTGGCAATTCCCGCTCAAAAATCGCGGGGCTGGGAGTCATTTCAGACGCCCAATGTGACAACTTGGTGATGTGATGTGCCTTGTTACGACTCTCACAACTGGTTCATTGAAAATCAATACCTTAGCCCAGCTCTGAGGAGCCCGCACCCGCCATTTATTCCAGCAAGGCGGCTTTCAGTGCGGAGGCCACTCGCGCACCTTGTTCCTGCACAGGATGCTCGACCATGATGCGCAGCACCGGCTCCGTTCCGGAAGGGCGGATCAAAATCCGCCCGCTGCCATTGATCTGGTGTTCCGCCTCGGCGCGGGCCTGGGTAAAGCCGGCGTGGGTCTTCCAGTCGAGCCCGGGCGGCAGCTTGACGTTGAGCAGCGTCTGCGAAAACAGTTGGACGGCCTGCAATTGCTCACCCAGGCTGCGACCGGTTCGCACGACAAGCTCAAGCATCTGCAGGGCGGCCACGATGCCGTCGCCTGTCGTATGCCGATCGAGCAGCAGCATGTGACCAGAGCCTTCGCCGCCGAGCTGCCAGCCGCGTGCGAGCAGTTCTTCGAGCACATAGCGATCGCCAACGGCCGCGCGCACGAATTCCATGCCCTGCTGCTCAAGCGCTTTTTCTACCGCGAGATTGGTCATCAGCGTGCCAACCACACCCGCGGGCTTGCGATCCATCGCCAGCAGATAAAGCAACTCGTCACCGTTGAACAGGCGACCGTGACGGTCGACGAGTTGCAGGCGGTCGGCGTCGCCGTCAAGGGCGATGCCGTAGTCGGCCTGGTTGGCGCGCACCGCGCGAATCAGCGCATCCGGCGCCGTTGCGCCGACCTCTTTGTTGATATTGAAACCATCGGGCTGCGCCCCGATGGAAATGACCTCGGCCCCCAGTTCATGAAACACCGCGGGCGCGATGTGATAGGCCGCACCATGCGCACAGTCCACTACCAGCCGCAGGCCCTTGAGGGTGAGGTGATTGGGAAATGTGCTTTTGCAAAACTCGATGTAGCGCCCCGCGGCATCATCGAGTCGGCGGGCCTTGCCGAGTTGCTCGGAGGGCACGCAGCCCTCGGCCTCGGGCAGGGTTGCTTCCACTTCCAGCTCCCATACATCGGGCAACTTGCTGCCGCCCGCCGAGAAAAACTTGATGCCATTGTCGGCAAACGGATTGTGCGAGGCACTGATGACCACCCCGAGATCCAGGCGCAACGCCCGGGTGAGATAGGCCACTCCGGGCGTAGGCAATGGGCCGACCAGCACCACATCGCAACCGGCGGCAATGAAGCCGCACTCCAGCGCAGCTTCGAGCATATAGCCCGAGATGCGTGTGTCCTTGCCGATCAACACCGTCGGCCGACCGACGCCCTGGCTGCGCAACACCTTGCCCGCGGCATGCCCCAGGCGCATGCCGAACTCTGGCACGATCGGGCTTTTGCCCACATGGCCACGGACGCCGTCGGTGCCGAAATACTGTCTGCTCATTCCTTCTCCCAAAGGTTGTTATGCGATTGTTGTGCGCGCTTGAGCAAGCCCGAACTCAGGCGCGCATGGCGTTCCACACTTTAATCGCGTCGCATGTCGGGCCAACGTCGTGGACGCGCACGATCTGCGCACCCGCTGCCACACAAGCCAGCACTGCGCCCAAGCTGCCCGGCAGACGCTCGCCCACATCGCGCCCCGTCAGTGCGCCGATCATCGATTTACGCGAAACCCCCACCAGCACCGGATAACCCGATTGCGCGAGAGCGGGTAAACCTTTCGCAAGAGTCAGATTGTGTTCCAGCGTTTTGCCAAAGCCAAACCCCGGATCGAGGGCGATGCGGGATCGGTCGATACCCATCGACTCGGCCGCAGCGACACGGCTCCACAGAAATTCCCGGACTTCGCCTAAAACGTCCGCATAGTGCGGCGCCTGCTGCATGCTGGCGGGATCGCCCTGCATGTGCATGAGACAGACCCCGGCCTTTGAAGCGGCGACCACTTCGAGGGCGCCCGGCCGCTGCAAAGCGTGAATATCGTTGATGATGTCCGCGCCCAGATCGAGTGCCCGGCGCATGGTTTCGGGTTGGTAAGTATCCACCGAAACCGGGACGTTCCAGCGCACGGTCTCCTGTAAGACCGGGGCGATGCGCGCCCATTCCTGCGCATGGCTCAGCCGCGGAGAGCCCGGGCGGGACGACTCGCCGCCAATATCCAGAATATCGGCCCCCTGCTCCACCAAAGTCTGTGCATGTCGCAAGGCGAGCACCGCATCCGCATGCTGCCCGCCATCGGAAAATGAATCCGGCGTGACGTTGACGATGCCCATGACCAGGGGCCGATGCAATTGCAGGGTGAAGCGCCCTGTTTGCCAATGACTTGCCATCGGAGAAGATTCCTAAAAAAAACGGCCCGGTTTTAGACCGGGCCGTTGCTGAACTCGCTGTAGCGAGCTGAATATGAATACCGCCAGTGAAGCCCGAAAATCAGGCCGCCGTCGCCGAAGGGGCGTCAGGCGCAGCGCCGGTTGCAGGCGCCGAGGGCGTACGCGGGGCGGACGTCGGGCCGCTGCTGGGCGGCAGCTTGGGTGGACGGGGCTCGCGGCCCGCCATGATGTCGGCCAGTTGATCGGAGTCGATGGTTTCCCATTCGAGCAAGGCTGCCGCCATGGCGTGCATCTTGTCCTGGTTTTCCTCGATCAGCCGACGAGCCAAGGCGTACTGCTCGTCGATGATGCGACGGATCTCCGAATCGACCTTCTGCATGGTCTGCTCCGAAACATGCGTGGTCTTGGTAATCGACCGTCCGAGGAACACCTCGCCTTCGTTCTCCGCGTAAACCATGGGGCCCAGCGACTCGGTCATTCCGTAGCGCGTGACCATGTCGCGTGCCAGCTGCGTGGCGCGTTCGAAGTCATTGGAAGCGCCCGTGGTCATCTGATTCATGAACACTTCTTCGGCAATGCGGCCGCCGAACAGCACGGAGATCATGTTGAGCATGCGGTCACGATCCATGCTGTAGCGATCGGTCTCAGGCAACTGCATAGTGACGCCCAGTGCGCGGCCGCGCGGAATGATGGTGACCTTGTGCACCGGATCGGTCTTAGGCAGCATCATGGCAACCAGCGCGTGGCCCGACTCGTGATAGGCCGTATTGCGGCGCTCTTCTTCCGGCATGACCATGCCCTTGCGCTCCGCACCCATCATGATCTTGTCTTTGGCACGTTCGAAGTCTTCCATTTCAACCACGCGCGCACTGCGGCGGGCGGCGAACAGAGCGGCTTCGTTGACCAGATTGGCCAGATCGGCGCCGGAGAATCCGGGAGTGCCTCGCGCCAGAATGTCGGCCCGGATATCGGTGCCCACGGGAATCTTGCGCATATGCACTTGCAGAATCTGCTCGCGACCGCGGATATCCGGCAGCGTGACATAGACCTGCCGGTCGAAGCGGCCAGGACGCAGCAGCGCCGGGTCGAGAATGTCGGGCCGGTTGGTCGCCGCGATCACGATCACCCCGAGATTGGTCTCGAAGCCGTCCATCTCCACCAGCATCTGGTTGAGGGTCTGCTCGCGTTCATCGTTGCCGCCGCCCAGACCAGCGCCACGATGGCGACCCACGGCGTCGATTTCATCGACGAAGATGATGCAGGGCGCGTGCTTTTTCGCGTTCTCGAACATGTCGCGCACACGAGCCGCACCCACGCCGACGAACATTTCGACGAAATCAGAACCCGAGATGGTGAAAAACGGCACTTTTGCTTCGCCCGCAATACTCTTGGCTAGCAGCGTCTTGCCGGTACCGGGCGGGCCGACAAGCAGCACGCCCCGAGGGATGCGCCCGCCGAGTTTCTGGAATTTCTGCGGATCTTTGAGAAAATCCACCAGTTCCTTCACGTCTTCCTTGGCCTCGTCGCAACCGGCGACGTCGGCAAAGGTTACGTTGTTGCTCGATTCATCGAGCAGACGGGCCTTGGACTTGCCGAAGCTGAACGCACCGCCACGGCCACCGCCCTGCATCTGGCGCATGAAGTACACCCAGACGCCGATCAGCAACAACATCGGGAACCAGGAAATGAAGATCTGCGTCAGGAACGATTGCTCCTGGCGCGGCGCGCCGACGACATCGACACCGTCTTTCACCAGATCGCCCACCATCCACAGGTCGCCGGGAGAGGTGAGATTGAAACGACGCCCTTCCGTGGTCGTGACGTCCAGAATGCCGCTCTGGTGCACGATGACTTTTTTGATGCGCCCGGCTTTCGCGTCTTGCATGAACTGGGTGTAGCTCACGGCATCTGCGGTCTGCTGGGGACGATCGAACTGCTTGAACACCGTGAACAGTACGAGACCGATCACCAGCCAGATCGCAATTTTGGAAAACCATTGATTATTCAAAACCAACCTCCTGAAACAGGGCAAGCGCAGATGCAAGACATGCAGCGCATTTTAGGCATTTCAAGAGGCGGGGCGCAGCGATTGTGGAAAACCGATCCGACAAAATGGGCTATTGATTCCGTCAATCTGATCGAATTTGACAAATAGCAAGTCTGTCGCGGTGGCTGCAATCACGTTGAGCGCTTACGCAGCCGACTTTTTCAGCGTTCGCGCCAGGATGAAAGTTTCCGCCGACTTGTCGCGCGATGCTTGCGGCTTGACCGCCTTCACCTGCTGGAATACCAGCTTGAAAGCCTTCACGATCTGACTGTAATAACTGCCGTGAAAGGTCTTGATCACCATCGCGCCTTGGGGTTGCAGCCAGCGCTGCGCAAAGTCCAGGGCGAGTTCGCTCAGATGTTCGATTCGGGCCGCATCGGCCGACGGAATGCCGGTGAGATTGGGCGCCATATCGGACAACACCACGTCGACCTTGCGCCCTTCGAGAAGCGCCTCCAACTGATTCACCACCGCCTCTTCGCGGAAGTCACCCAGCAGAAAATGCACATCGGGCACGGGCTCCATGGGCAGCAAATCCAGCGCCAAAATAGTGCCCTGAACCGCGCCGCCACGCATCAGCCGGTTGCGCGCATATTGCGACCACGAGCCCGGCGTGCTGCCCAGATCGACCACGATCTGCCCGGGCCGCAACAGCCCCTCGGCCTCGTCGATTTCCTTGAGCTTGTAGGCGGCGCGGGCTCGATAGCCCTCACGCTGCGCCATCTTCACATAGGGATCGTTGAGATGATCCTGCAGCCAGGCTTTGCTGAATTTGTTTTTCTTCGCACTCGACATGGGTTCTTCAAGGACAATAGCGGATTAAGACTTCAAAATGCGCGCACAAAGATGTTGCGACGCGCTTGGCAATCATGACCCCATTGGAACTCACTCCGCCCTTTCGCAGCAGCCTGCGCGCCCAGGCACATGGGCTCAAACCCGTCGTGATGATCGGCGAGCAAGGGCTCAATCCGGCCAATCTGGCGGAAATCGACGTGGCGCTCAAGGCACACGAACTCATCAAGGTGCGCGTGTTCGGTGACGATGCCGCGGCGCGCCTGTCCATGCAACACACCATCTGCGACACACTGGGCGCCGCTCCTGTGCAGGCGATTGGCAAACTGCTGGTTTTGTACCGGCCACGCCCGAAAGAAACCCGACAGGCGCCTGGAGAAGAAACGCAAGTTGCCAAGCGCGGCAAATCGCCCCGCACCGTCAAAGTGGTCGTGCCTGCCAGCAGCCCGACACACCGAGCCAAGGTCAAGCGCATCACCCTGCTGGGCAATCAGCGCCTTTCGGCCACGGGCAAGGTCAAGCGCGCCAAGCCGCGCCAGACCAGCGTGAAAAAATCGTCTCGCGGCTGAAACGCATTCAAAAGAGGTTTCAGGCCGTTTTGCGGCGTGTTGGCAGCCGCCACACATACGCCGCCACACACAGGGCCTGCAGGGCGAACACCAGACTGGCGATACCGTGCCACATGCCTGCTTGCGGCGAATGGCTATAGGCGGCCTGCAGCAACCGAGGCACTACGCCGAACTCGCCCAGGACGGCAAAAAAAACGCCACCCAGCGGCAGCAGCAGATCAACCGACATCGCCTTTTTGTCGGCAAATCGTTCGAGCGCGGCAATCAGCACGCCGAAAACGATGGCGGCCAGCGCCATGAGGTAGAACATGCGACTGGCCACGGCGGCGGCGATCATTTTCTCGGGCACGGTAGCGAACGCCGTAGGTGCGCCGATAAGGCCGACGGCCACCATGCCGCCCAGCCAGAGCGCGGCGAGAAACCAGCGGGTGCGCAGACTGCTCATCGGTAGTGCACGGCAAGAATTTCGTAGTGGCGCACGCCACCCGGTGCGGCGACCTGGGCCACATCACCCGATTCTTTGCCGATCAGCGCACGCGCGATGGGGGAGTTGATGGAAATGCGTCCCTGCTTGAGATCGGCTTCGTCGTCACCCACGATCTGGTAGGTGATTTCGTCGCCGCTGGATTCGTCGCTCAGTTCCACTGTAGCGCCGAACACCACGCGGCCGTCGGCCTGCAGTTCGCTCGGATCGATGATCTGCGCTGTGCCGAGCTTGCCTTCGATATCGGCAATGCGGCCTTCGATAAAGCCCTGCTTGTCGCGGGCCGCGTCGTATTCGGCGTTTTCAGACAAATCGCCTTGCGCGCGCGCTTCGGCGATGGCCTGGATCACCGCGGGTCGTTCGATGGTCTTGAGACGATGCAGTTCTTGCTTGAGTTGTTCCGCGCCTTTGCGCGTCATGGGGGTCGCCATGATTGGGCCTCCGTTAAACCAGGAAAAAAACGAGCACCGCAGCCTGCGGCGTCGAATCGCCTGGGTGCGGTGCTCAGATGAAACTGATTTTACGCGTTTGCGAATGATTGCAAGGGGTAAACCGCGATTTTCTGCAGTTGTTTCATCCCCTCGACCGCGGCAAGTGCGCCGGAAATGGTGGTGTAGGTCGTAACCCGCGCGGCCAGTGCCGAAGTACGGATGGCGCGCGAGTCGGTGATGGCATTGCGGCGCTCTTCCACCGTGTTGATCACCAGCACGATCTCGTTGCTCTTGAGCATGTCCACGATATTCGGGCGCCCCTCGGTGACCTTGTTGATCACCTGCACTTCCACCCCCGCCTCGGCGATGGCGGCCGCGGTTCCGCGGGTGGCTACTACGCCAAAACCCATGGCCACCAACTGACGCGCGACTTCAACGGCGTCCGGCTTGTCGCTTTGCTTGACCGACAGGAACACCTTGCCACCGGCCTGCGGATCGGGCAAGCGGGTACCGGCCGCGAGCTGCGACTTGACGAAGGCCTCGCCAAAGGTTCGGCCCACACCCATGACTTCGCCCGTCGATTTCATTTCAGGCCCGAGGATGGGATCGACGCCCGGGAATTTATTGAACGGAAACACCGCCTCTTTCACGCAGTAGTAGGGCGGCGTGATTTCCTTGGTGATGCCTTGCTGCGCCAGCGTCTGTCCGGCCATGCAGCGTGCGGCGATTTTGGCGAGTTGCAATCCCGTGGCCTTGGAGACAAAGGGCACGGTGCGGGAAGCCCGCGGGTTCACTTCCAGCAGGAAGATGCGATCTTTGCCGTCGAGTTGCTGAATGGCGAACTGCACATTCATCAGACCGACGACCTTGAGGCCATGCGCGAGCTTGACGGTCTGCTCCTTGATGCGTGCCACTGTGGCCGCTGACAGCGAATATGGCGGCAGCGAGCAGGCCGAGTCGCCGCTGTGCACGCCGGCCTGCTCGATGTGTTCCATCACCCCGCCGATGAACACCTCAGTGCCGTCGCAGATGGCATCGACATCGCATTCGATGGCGTCATTCAAAAAACGGTCGAGCAGCACCGGCGAATCGTGACTCACCTTCACTGCTTCGCGCATATAGCGTTCGAGGTCGCGCTGTTCGTGCACGATTTCCATGGCGCGGCCGCCCAGCACATAGCTGGGACGCACCACCAGCGGGTAGCCGATTTCCTCAGCCTTGGTCAGCGCTTCAGCTTCCGAGCGCGCGGTGCGGTTGGGCGGCTGCAGTAGGCCGAGTTGTTCGACCAAGTGCTGGAAGCGCTCGCGGTCTTCGGCCATGTCGATCATGTCCGGGCTGGTGCCGATGATGGGCACGCCGTTGGCTTCAAGATCGAGTGCGAGCTTGAGCGGCGTCTGCCCGCCATACTGCACGATCACACCCGTCGGCCGCTCCTTATCGACGACTTCCAGCACGTCTTCCAGCGTGAGCGGCTCGAAATACAGTCGGTCGGAGGTGTCGTAATCGGTCGACACCGTCTCCGGGTTGCAGTTGACCATGATGGTTTCATAGCCATCGGCCCGCATGGCCAGTGCCGCGTGCACGCAGCAATAGTCGAACTCGATGCCCTGGCCGATGCGGTTGGGCCCGCCGCCGAGCACCATGATCTTTTTGCGCGTGGTGGGCGCGGCCTCGCACTCTTCGTCGTAGGACGAGTAGAGATAAGCCGTTTGCGTGCCGAACTCGGCCGCGCAGGTATCGACCCGCTTGAACACCGGCCGCACCTGCAGCGAACGACGGCGGTTGCGCACTGCCGTCTCGGTGGTGTGCAGCAGCTTGGCAAGGCGGCGATCAGAGAAGCCCTTTTGTTTGAGCGCGTAGAGATGCTCGCGATCGAGCTGATCGAGGGTGAAGTTGCGCTCCAGCTCCAGCTCGGTCTGCACGATGTCTTGAATCTGCGCCAGAAACCACGGGTCGATGCGGGTGAGCTGGTGCACTTCGTCCAGGCTCATGCCCTGCGCGAACGCGTCGCCGACATACCAGATGCGCTCGGGGCCGGGCTCGCCCAGCTCCTTCTCCAGCACCTCGCGGTCTTGCGTCTTTTCGTTCATGCCATCGACGCCCACTTCGAGCCCGCGCAGCGCCTTCTGGAAACTCTCTTGAAACGTGCGGCCCATGGCCATGACCTCGCCGACCGACTTCATCTGCGTGGTCAGACGTGAGTCGGCTTGCGGGAATTTCTCGAAGGCAAAACGCGGCACCTTGGTGACCACGTAGTCGATGGTCGGCTCGAACGAGGCCGGGGTGACGCCGCCGGTGATGTCGTTGCGCAGTTCGTCGAGGGTGTAGCCGACCGCCAGCTTGGCGGCGATCTTGGCGATCGGAAAGCCCGTGGCCTTGGACGCCAGCGCCGAAGACCGGCTCACCCGCGGATTCATCTCGATGACGATGAGGCGGCCGTCAGCGGGATTCACCGCGAACTGCACATTGGAGCCACCGGTATCGACCCCGATCTCGCGCAGCACCGCGATGCTGGCGTTGCGCATGATCTGGTATTCCTTGTCGGTCAGCGTCTGCGCCGGGGCGACGGTGATCGAGTCGCCGGTGTGCACGCCCATCGGGTCGAGGTTTTCGATGGAGCAGACGATGATGCAGTTGTCGGCGCTGTCGCGCACCACTTCCATCTCGAACTCTTTCCAGCCGATCAGCGATTCCTCGATCAGCAGTTCGCTGGTGGGCGACGCCTCGATGCCGCGCTTGCAGATGGTCTCGAACTCTTCCGGGTTGTAGGCGATGCCGCCCCCAGTTCCGCCCAGGGTGAAACTGGGTCGGATAATGACCGGAAATCCAATGGTCTTCTGCACGCCCCAAGCTTCTTCGAGGGTATGCGCAATGCCCGAACGCGCCGAACCCAGACCGATGCGCGTCATGGCCTGCTTGAACTTCTGACGGTCTTCGGCCATGTCGATGGCCGCGGGCTTGGCGCCGATCAGCTCCACCCCGTACTTGCCCAGCACCCCGTTGTGGTGCAGATCGAGCGCGCAGTTCAGCGCGGTCTGCCCGCCCATGGTCGGCAGGATGGCGTCGGGCCGTTCTTTCTCGATGATGGTCTCGACCACCTGCCAGGTGATGGGCTCGATATAGGTGACATCGGCCGTTTCCGGGTCGGTCATGATGGTCGCCGGATTGCTGTTGACCAGAATGACCTTGTAGCCTTCTTCGCGCAGCGCCTTGCAGGCCTGGGCGCCGGAGTAGTCGAACTCGCAGGCCTGGCCGATGACGATGGGGCCGGCCCCGATGATCAGAATGCTTTTAATGTCGCTGCGCTTGGGCATGGGCGAGTCTCTTTATGCGGTTGAATCAGGTGAAAAATCAGTGTGTTCTTGCGGTAGCCGCCAGCGCCAGTTTCACGCCGAAGCCGAAAAATCCGGCCCCGGTCGCGCCCATCGTCAGCGCGGAAAGGCGTCGGCGGCGGCGGAAGGCATCCGCCACACGCACGCCGCCAAAGATCAGCACCGACAGATAGAGCAGGCTGAAGAACTGGACAATAAGTCCCAGCAGCAGAAACGACAGTGCCGGATGCGGGTAATGCGGATCGACAAACTGGATGAAAAACGACACAAAAAACAAAATCGCCTTGGGGTTGAGCAGACTGATGAACAAGGCATTTTGAAACGGGTTTTCCAGCCTCTTTCCGGCCTGCGCGGGGTGGGCATGAGGCTGCGGCGCCTGGGCATGCAGCCCGGTGTCAGGCGTATGCCAGCGCTTCCAGGCCGCGCGCAGCATATTGATGCCCAGCCAACCCAAATACAGCGCTCCCGCCGCCTGAACCAGGTGATACAGGGCCAGATTGGTTTCCAGCAACGAGGCTGCCCCGGCTGCGGCCAGCACCATCAACACCGTGTCGCCCAGAAACACCCCGAACGCGCCCCTATAGCCCTGGCGCACCCCGCGCTGCGCCGCCATACTCAGCACATAGAGCGAGTTCGGCCCGGGCAGCAGGACGATGAAAATCACCCCGAGCACATAGGTCCACAGATTGACGACGCCGAACATGTGATCCATGGGCAGTCTCAGGCGCGATCCATCAGAGCGACAAAACGGTCGAACAAGTAGCCGATGTCATGCGGCCCGGGACTAGCTTCCGGGTGGCCCTGAAAACAGAAGGCCGGTTTGTCCTTCCAGGCCAGCCCTTGCAGCGTGCCGTCGAACAGCGAGACATGCGTAGTGCGCACGGTGTCGGGCAGACTGGCCGCGTCTACCGCAAAACCGTGGTTCTGGCTGGTGATGGACACGCGGCCGCTATCGAGGTCTTTGACCGGGTGATTGGCGCCGTGATGGCCGAATTTCATCTTGAAGCTCTTGCCGCCAGCGGCCAGCCCCATGATCTGATGGCCGAGGCAAATGCCGAAGGTCGGCATGTCGGCGGCGATGATGCTCTGGGTCGCGGCAATGGCGTAATCGCAGGGTTCGGGGTCGCCCGGGCCGTTGGAGAGGAACACGCCGTTGGGCCGCAGCGCCAGCACGTCGGCTGCAGAGGTTTGCGCGGGCACCACGGTGACGCGGCAGCCGCGTGCCGCCAGCAGGCGCAGGATGTTGAACTTCACGCCGAAGTCGTAGGCCACGACATGACGCAGGGGTTGGGCCATTTCGCCATAACCTCGCTCCAGCGACCAGTCGGTCTGCGTCCACTCGTAGGGTTGCGGCGTGGTGACGACGCGGGCCAGATCCAGACCGGCCAGACCGGCAAAGCCGCGCGCGCCTTCGAGCGCCGTCTGAATCACCGCATCGGTGATGTCTTGCCCCGCCTCCAGGGCAATGACGCAGCCGCTCTGCGCGCCCTCGGTGCGCAAGTGGCGCGTCAGCCTGCGGGTGTCGATCCCGGCGATGGCGACCGTCCCGTTTTGGCGCAGATAGGCGTCGAGCGTCTGTTCGCCGCGATAGTTCGACATCTGCAGCGGCAGATCCTTGATGATCAGCCCGGCGGCATGCACCTGGGCCGCTTCCACGTCCTGTGTGTTGGCGCCGACGTTGCCGATATGCGGATAAGTCAGGGTGACGATCTGGCGGCAGTAGCTGGGATCGGTCAGGATTTCCTGATAGCCGGTCATCGCGGTGTTGAACACCACTTCGCCAACCGTCTGTCCACTCGCGCCAATGGAGAGTCCGCGAAAGATCGAGCCGTCGGCGAGAACCAGAACGGCTTTGGGCAGCATGGACAGCATGAGAATTCTCCGGTGAGCGCCCGGATATTGGAATGGATCGCCAGCCTGGCCGACAATCTGGGGGCGGCGAGCAAATAGCTGTGAGGCCAATTTGCCCGACCATCACGCCCCTTGGGGGTCACCGCAGGGCGGCAACACTTCAGGCGCACAAAATTTGTCAGATTATATTCATGCGGTTCGTCTGCGCAGCGTCTCAAGGAAACGCTGGGCCGCCCCAAGTTTCCTTGACCCCCACGGGGGGCGGGCTGGGCCTAGCCCGGCCCAGGGGCCGCTCAAAGCGCCCGGACACGCCGACTTGTCGTAATGAATACCCTTCCCTCTCTGACGCCCCCGCCTCGGCCCATCCCTCTGCTCGCCCTCGCGTTCGGCGTTCTGCTCGCGCACGCCTTGCTGCTCGCCTGGCTGGTGTTCACGCCCACCCAGGCGCCCAACAAGCTGGAACAGCGGATTGAATGGATCACCTTGCAGAAAGCGCCGCTGCCTGCCGCGCGGCCCCCTGCGCCGCCTCAGGCGGCTGCGGCCGTGCCGCCACCCGAAAAAACGCAGCCCGCCCCACCGAAAAAGCACTTCACCCGCCCCGCTCCGCCGCAGCCGACCTCGCAGACCTCGCAGATTCCAACGATATCCCAGCGCCCGCAGCCGCCGAAGCCAGTCTTGCCACGCGCGAACACGCCGTCGATCGAGCCGACCGCAGCGTCTGCGGCCCCTCCTGCTCCCGACCACTCGGGGAAAACTGCCGCGCACAGTGCGGCCCCGCAGGTCGCCACGCCGACAGTGGCACCTGGCCCGCCCCATCCCGCGGCGGCGGCCTCCGCTGCGCCCGAGCCCGTCGTGGAGACTGCGGCCTCGTACAAGGCGGAGTATCTCGACAATCCGCCGCCGCCTTATCCCCGGCTGTCGCGCCAATTGGGTGAGGAGGGCACGGCCCTGCTCAAGGTGCAGGTGGGCCCGAATGGGCGCCCGCTGCAGATCAAGCTCATGTCGTCCAGCGGCTATTCGCGGCTGGACGAAGCCGCCGAAACCACCGTGGCGCAATGGCGCTTTGTGGCCGCCACGCGCAACGGTCAGTCGATCACGTCCTGGGTGCTGGTGCCGATCAAGTTCCGCATTTTGAATTGAGACCACCCCGAAAACCTTCGCTTCGCTCGGCTCTCCCCTCAAGGGGCAAGAAGCTCTAGGGGCGGCCCGGCGAGCTTCTTGAGATCTCTGCTCACGCCGTTTGCAGCGCCCGACTGAGCAGCAGATCGAAATCCGTCGCCTTACTCAAGGTGCCGAAGCCCCCACCCCATTCACCCCCGAGCCGGGATGCGCAGAAGGCCTGGGCGATCGGCTCCGGTGCGTGCCGCAGCAGCAAAGCGGCCTGCACGGCCAGCACGAGATCGTGGGTCAGCGCCCGGGCGCGCGATTGCTGCGCGTCGGTATCTCGCAGAGCCGCCGAGAAGCGCTGCAGGTGCGCGTCGAAATGGGCGTTGCGCCCCTGCGCCTGGGCGAGTTCAGCCATCAGGGCATCGGCGGTGCGCGGGTTTTTGCCCAGAGCGCGCAGCACGTCCAGACACATCACATTGCCCGAACCTTCCCAGATGGAGTTCACCGGCATCTCACGGTAGATGCGCGCCTGCACGTCGTCTTCGACATAGCCGTTGCCGCCCAGCACCTCCATCGCCTCGGCCGCGAGTTCGGCGCCGCGTTTGCAGATACGGAATTTGCCCGCCGGCGTGAGCAGGCGCCGCAGCAGCAACTGCGCCTCGTCGTGCTGCGAGTCGAAGGCCTGCGCCAGCCGCAGGGCCAGCGCGATGGCAGCTTCGTCCTCAAGCGCCATGTCGGCCAGCACATTGCGCATCAGCGGCTGGTCGATCAGCGCGGCGCCGAAAGCCTGGCGGTGCCGCGCGTAGTGCACCGCCTGGCTCAGGGCCTGGCGCATCAGCCCGGTGGTGCCGAGCACGCAATCCAACCGGGTGTAGGTGCCCATTTCCAGAATGGTCGGCACGCCGCGCCCTTCTTCGCCGAGCAGATGCCCCCAGGCCCCCTGAAATTCCACTTCGGACGAAGCGTTAGAACGGTTGCCCAACTTGTCTTTGATCCGCTGGATCAGCACCGGGTTCTTGCTGCCGTCCGGCGCCCAGCGGGGCACGAAAAAGCAGCTCAGGCCGCCCGCGGTCTGCGCCAGTACGAGATGGGCATCGCATTGCGGCGCGGAGAAAAACCACTTGTGCCCGATCAGGCGGTAGCCGCCCGTGCCGTCGGGTTCGGCGCGGGTGGTGTTGCTGCGCAGGTCCGACCCGCCCTGCTTTTCGGTCATGCCCATACCGATCAGGCCGCCGCGTTTTTGCGCCAGCGGCAGATCGCGCGGGTCGTATTCCGGGCGCATCAGCGTGGGCAGCCAGTCGCGCGCCAGCAGGGCGTCGCGAGACATCGCGGGAATCGCGCCGTAGGTCATGGTGGTGGGACACATCGACCCGGCTTCGATCTGCGTTTGCAAAATGAACCCCGCCGCCCGCGCCACATGCGCCCCCGGTTGCGGCTGCGCCCAAGGGCCGGTGTGCAGGCCGCGCCGGGCGATGTCGCTCATCAACGCATGCCAGGCCGGGTGAAACTCGATCTGATCGCGGCGAAAGCCCCTGGCATCGAAAGCGTGCAGAACCGGCGTGTTCTGGTTGGCCAGTCGCCCCTGCTCGTAGCTGGCGGCGGTGCCAAGCTCCGCGCCCTGCCGTGTGAGTTGCTCCTCCGCCCAGCCGCCGCCAGCACGGGCGAGCGCCTCGCGCAGCGCGGGATCGGCGGTGAACAGGTTGTAATCCTGCAAGGGCGGGGCTTGATTGGTCACATCATGGGTGGGCCAGGTCATGGGTGTCTCCGGTTCAGTTTCGCCTGCTCTGCATTGCAGCACCGACCCTCAGCGGCGTGCAAGGAACAGCCCGTTACCATGCTCGGCTATCCGCCAGGCTCCCAGCCTTGCACAGAACACGCTTGCTCCATGTCGCAATCCACACAAGACTTTTCCGATTCAGACACCGGCCCCGGCCGCGGCCTGACCTGGCTGCTGTTTGCCGCCCTCGTCGTTCTCTGGCTGGGCACGCTGGGCTGGCGCGATCTGGTGCCGACGGACGAAGGCCGCTACGCCGAAATTCCGCGGGAAATGGTGGTGACGGGCGACTGGGTCACGCCCCGGCTCGACGGTTTCAAATACTTCGAAAAACCGCCGCTGCAATACTGGGCGACTGCGGTGACTTATGAAGTGTTCGGCTTCGGCGAATGGCAGGCGCGTCTGTGGACAGGGCTCACCGGCCTGCTCACGGTGCTGTTCACCGGCTGGGCCGGAACACGGCTGTTCAACCGGCGCACCGGGGTGTTTGCCGCAGGCGTGCTGGCGAGCATGTTTTACTGGAACGCGATGAGCCACATCAACACGCTGGACATGGGCACCGCAGCCACCATGTCCGCGAGTCTGATGGCCTTTCTGCTGGCGCAGCGGCCAGGCGCCAGTCGCGCCCAGACCCATTGGTGGATGTGGGCCTGTTGGGCCTTCATGGCGCTTGCCGTGCTGTCCAAGGGACTGATCGGCATTCTGCTGCCCGGCGCCGCGCTGGTGCTCTACACCCTGATTTACCGCGACTGGAAGCTGTGGACGCGGCTATATATCGTCAGCGGTCTGCTCATTTTTCTGGCCATTGCCGCGCCCTGGTTCGTCTGGGTGCAGGCGCGTAATCCCGAGTTTTTCGACTACTTTTTCATCTATCAGCAGTTCACCCGATTTCTCACCAGCGAACTCAAACGTCCCGGCCCGTGGTGGTACTTCTTTCCCATCCTGATCCTGGGCGTGCTGCCCTGGTTGGGCAGTCTTGTTCCCGCCCTCTGGCGCGGCGCGGCGCGGCCCGCGCAGCGCGGTGCGGCATTTGGCAGCGCACAGGGCCGCACCCTGCATGCACAAGGCATGCTGGTGATTTGGGCGGTGTTCATTTTTATGTTTTTCAGCATTTCCAAATCCAAGCTGCCGTCTTACATCCTGCCCATCTTCCCGGCCATCGCACTATTGATCGGCGACTATCTCGACCGGGCGCGGCCCAGAGTGCTGCGCTGGCAGTTTGCTCTGCTGGCGCTGCTCGGGCTGGCGGCGGTGATCGGCTTCACGCAATTGCACCGATTGGGCAACGCCACCACGCCCGGCGCGCTGTATCAGCAGTTCGGCTGGTGGCTCGAAGGCACCGCAGCGGCGGCGCTGATCAGCGGGCTTGTGGCTTGGCGCTTGGAGGCGCAGGGCCGGCGCACCGCGGCCGTGCTGCTGGTCAGCGTGGCGATGACGCTGGGGTTCTCGCTGGGCATTCAGCAGTTCCAGATTCTGGGCCGCACCGCGTCGACCAAGGATGTGGTCCACGCCATCCGGCCCTGGATTCTGCCGGGTCAGCCGTTCTACGCCGTCGGCACTTATGACCAGACTTTGCCCTTTTACCTCGACCGCACCGTCACCTTGGTCGAGTATCAGGGCGAGCTGCATTTCGGCATTACGCAGCAGCCCGGTCTCTGGGTGCCGACCTACGCCGATTTCGCCCGGCGCTGGAACGAGGACACGCAGCCTCTGGCGCTGATGTCGCCGTCCACCCTGCCCGCGCTGCAGGCGCTGCATGTGCCGATGACGGTGATCTACCGCGCCCCGCGCTTCGTCGTCATCGCCAAACCGGGGCAAGACTACGGCGCGGCCGCCCAAGCGGCAGCGGCGCGGCTGCCGGCGGACTGGAACGCAGGGCCGTCGCTGGTTTCCCCGCAAGCTGACGCCGGAGCCCAGCGATGAGCGCGGTCGCCTTTGGCCTGGTGCTCACTGGCGTGCTGCTCAACGCGGCGGCGCAGTTGCTCATCAAATCGGGCGCGGAAACCGTGGGGCGCTTCAGCTTCACCGCGAGCAATATCTGGCACGCCGGGCTGCACTTCGCCCTGCAATGGCAAATTCTGCTGGGGTTGACGTTCTACGCGGTCTCCGTGGTGGTGTGGATCCTGGCGCTCACCCGGGTGCAGGTCTCCATCGCCTATCCCATGCTGTCGCTCGGCTATGTGGTGACCGCCTTTGCCGCGTGGTGGCTGTTCGGCGAAGCGCTCACCGCGCAGAAACTCGTCGGCATTGCCGTCATCATCGTGGGCGTCATCATCGTCGCCCGAGCCTGAGTTCCCCCGTATGAATCCGCAAGACATTCTTCCCTTCACCCGCCCGGAAATCGACGAAGACACCATTGCCGGTGTTGTCGAAGTGCTGCGTTCGGGGTGGATCACCACCGGCCCCTGGTGTGCTCGCTTCGAGCAGGCACTGTCCGATTACTTCGGCGGACGCCCGGTACTCGCCTATTCCTCCGGCACCGTCACCATGGAGATCGCGCTCAGGTTGCTGGGCGTCGGCCCGGGCGATGAAGTCATTACCACGCCGCTGTCCTGGGTGGCGACGAGCAATGTGGTCCTGGCGGTGGGCGCCACGCCGGTTTTCGTCGACATCGATCCCGCCACCCGCAATATCGACGCCAACCGCATCGAAGCGGTCATCACGGCGCGCACCCGGGCGATCCTGCCCGTTCACCTCGCCGGCTTGCCCGCCGACCTGGAGGCGATCTACGCCATCGCCGCCCGCGACGGTCTGCGCGTCATCGAAGACGCGGCTCAGGCCATCGGCAGTCTGTGGAAACACCAGCGCATCGGCAGCTTTGGCGACTTTGCCTCGTTCAGCTTCCATCCGAACAAAAACATCACCTCCATCGAGGGCGGCTGTCTGGTGCTTCCGGCCGACGCCGACGTCGATCTGGCCCGCCGCCTGCGCCTGCAAGGTGTGCAGCGCAGCGGCCTGGACGGCATGGACGTCGATGTAGTGGGCGGCAAGTCCAACCTCACCGATGTGGCCGCGCGCGTGGGCTGGGGGCAGTTGCAGCACATCGAACGCTTCAACGCCCGCCGCCGAGATCTGGCGCAGCGCTATTTCGCCGCCTTCGATGCGCTGGGCGTCGAGGCCAGGGGCGTGCAACTGCCGCCGCGTGATTTCATCCAGAGCAACTGGCATATGTTCCAGATCGTGCCGCCGCCGCAAGTGCAACGCGCCGCCCTGATGCAGGCGCTCAAAGACCGCGGCATCACCACCGGCGTGCACTATCCGCCCATCCACCTGTTCAGCCTATACCGCGAGCGCGGCTTCAAACCCGGCGACTTTCCACACGCCGAAACCGTGGGCGCTTCCATTCTCACCTTGCCGCTTTTTCCCGGCATGCAAGACAGCGATGTGACCCGGGTAACTGACGCCCTCGACGCCGTGCTGCGACAATTCGGCCTATGACTCTGCATGCTCACCCCGCCGTTTCGGTGGTCGTTCCCGTCTACAACGAAGAGGCCGGACTCGCCGCGCTGTTCGCCCGCCTCTACCCCGCTCTCGATGCGCTGAACGAGCCCTACGAAATTCTGTTCGTCAACGACGGCAGCCGCGACCGCTCGGCCGCGCTGCTGGCCGCGCAGCAACGTCTGCGCCCGGATGTCACCCGCGTGGTGCTGTTCAACGGCAACTACGGTCAGCACATGGCCATCCTCGCAGGCTTCGAGCACACCCGCGCGCCTATCGTCGTCACCCTCGACGCAGATCTGCAGAACCCGCCCGAAGAGATCGGCAAACTCGTCGCCAAAATGCGCGAGGGCTACGACTATGTCGGCACCATTCGCCGCATGCGCCAGGACAGCCGGTTTCGCCGCTATGCCAGCCGCGCGATGAACTGGACGCGCGAAAAAATCACCAGCGTGCGCATGACCGACCAGGGCTGCATGTTGCGCGCCTATGGCCGCGACGTGGTCGATACCGTCAACCGTTGCACCGAGTCCAACACCTTCGTGCCCGCGCTGGCCTACACCTTCGCGCTCAAACCCACCGAAATCGAAGTGGCGCACGAAGAGCGGCAGGCGGGCGAGTCCAAATACTCACTGTTCAAGCTCATCCGGCTGAACTTCGATCTGGTCACCGGGTTTTCTCTGGTGCCGCTGCAGCTCATGTCCTACTCGGGCATCTTGCTGGCGCTCGCTTCCGGCGCGCTGTTTCTCTACCTCATGGTGCAGCGCTTCGTCGAAGGTTCGCAGGTACAGGGGGTCTTCACCCTGTTCGCCATCACCTTCTTCCTGCTCGGCGTGGTGCTGTTCAGCATCGGCCTGCTGGGGGAATACATCGGCCGCATTTATGAGCAGGTGCGCGGACGTCCGCGTTATCTGGTGCAGGCCGTGTTGCAAGACCTGCCCCCCGAGCCCGGCGTGTTCGTGCCGCATATCGCGCAGGCGACCAACGCCGCGCAACAAACCCCCGCCCCGCTGCCGTGAACGCCGTCGTCTTCGCTTATCACAACGTCGGCGTGCGCTGCCTCAAAACGCTGCTCGCGCGGGGTGTGCAGGTGCAACTGGTCGTCACCCACCCGGACAGCCCGACCGAAACCCTGTGGTTCGATCGCGTGGCCGACGTGGCGGCAGAGGCCGGCATTCCCGTGGCCTATGTGGACGACGTAGTTGACGCGGCGCTGATCGGCCGGGTCGCGGCGCTTTCGCCCGACTATCTGTTTTCCTTCTACTTCCGCCGCATGCTGCCCGCGCGGTTGCTGGCCGCCGCAAAAATCGCCGCGCTCAATATGCATGGCTCGCTGTTGCCAAAGTATCGCGGGCGAGTTCCGGTGAACTGGGCCGTGCTGCACGGCGAAACCGAGACCGGCGCCACCCTGCATCTGATGGCAGCCAAGCCGGATGCGGGCGACATCGTCGCGCAGCAGGCCGTACCCATCCTGCCTGACGACACCGCCAAGGAGGTGTTCGACAAGCTCACCGTGGCCGCCGAAATCGCGCTGTGGAACGTCCTGCCGCAGTTGATGCGCGGGGAAGTGCCGCGTCGCCGCAACGATCTGTCCGTCGGCAGTTATTTCGGCGGTCGCAAGCCCGAAGACGGTCGCATCGACTGGAACCAGTCAGCGCAATCGGTTTACAACCTCATCCGCGCCGTGGCCCCGCCCTACCCCGGCGCATTTTTCGATCACCAGGGCCGGCGTTTCATCGTGGCGCGCGCCCGCATCGCGTCACCCGCGCTCTGCGCGAGAATCGACGGCAAAAACGCGGTCGGCCTGCATATCGCAGAGAGGCAACTATTGGCCCGAACCGGCGATGGCGGCGCACTTCACATCATCGAACTATGGGATGCCGACCAACCTGGCATTCCCCTGAACGATCTACAAATTTCGGAACTCGCAACACAGCAATCATGAAAAAAGTCCTCATCCTCGGCGTCAACGGTTTCATCGGTCATCATCTCTCCATGCGCATCCTCGCCACCACCGACTGGCAGGTGTACGGCATGGACATGAACGCCGACCGCGTGGAAGACCTCACCGCCAACAAGCGCTTCAAATTTTTCGAAGGCGACATCACCATCAACAAGGAGTGGATCGAATACCACGTGCGCAAATGCGACGTGATCCTGCCCTTGGTGGCCATCGCCACGCCGGCGACTTATGTGAAGGCGCCGCTGCGGGTTTTCGAGCTCGACTTCGAGGCCAATCTGCCCATCGTGCGCGCTGCGGTGAAACACAAGAAGCATCTGGTGTTCCCGTCCACCTCCGAGGTGTACGGCATGAGCGGAGATGCCGAATTCGACCCCGAGAACTCGCCGCTGGTCTACGGCCCGATCAACAAGCCGCGCTGGATCTACGCCTGCTCCAAGCAGTTGATGGATCGCGTCATTGCCGGTTACGGCCAGCAGGACGGCCTGAACTACACCCTGTTCCGCCCGTTCAACTGGATCGGCGCCGGACTGGACAATATTTTTTCGGCGAAGGAAGGCAGCTCCCGCGTCGTCACCCAGTTCTTGGGCCATATCGTGCGCGGCGAAACCATCAGCCTGGTCGATGGCGGTCACCAAAAACGCGCCTTTACCGACATTGACGACGGCATCGACGCACTGATGAAAATCATCGAAAACAAAAACGGCGTGGCCAGCGGCCAGATCTACAACATCGGCAATCCGGCCAACAATCATTCGGTGCGCGAACTCGCCGACATGATGTTGCGCCTGGCTGCCGACATGCCCGAATACGCCGAATCGGCCAAAGACGTGAAGGTGGTGGAAACCAGCTCGGGCGCGTATTACGGCGCGGGTTATCAGGACGTGCAGAACCGCGTGCCCAAAATCACCAACACCATGCGCGATCTCGACTGGGCGCCCAAGGCCGACATGCAGACCGCACTGCGCAAGATTTTCGAGGCCTATCGCGGCCAAATCGCCCAGGCGCGGGCGTTGATGGAAGAAACGGGCGATTGACTCAGCGCCCCGCCACACGCGCTGCAGTGATGGCCCTGCGATTGCCCCTACAATGTCAATTGACGGGCCGCCTCGCATCGCGGCGCGGTGAACTTGGTCAGGTCGGGAACGGAGCAGCCACAGCCGTTTACCGTGAGTGCCGGGGGAACGGCTCGTCACCCCAACACTCTTGCCTGCCCGCTGCGTCTGATGCGCGCTTGTTCATCGGCAACCCAAAGGCTTTTTGTCGCAGCGCTGATTCCGCAACCACCACACGCGTTCAGCGCCACAGCGGCAACTTGTGTCAAAATCCCCATCAAATCTTTCTATCGAGGTGACCATGGCTAGCGAACTGATCAAACACACCAATGACGCCGATTTCGAGCAAGACGTGCTGAAGTCCGGCGTTCCCGTTCTCGTGGACTTCTGGGCCGAGTGGTGCGGGCCTTGCCGCATGATCGCGCCCACGCTCGACGAGATGGCCAGCGAATACCAGGGCAAGCTCGCCATCATGAAGGTCAATGTGGACGAAAACCGCAGCATCCCCGCCAAGTTCGGCATTCGTGGCATTCCCACCCTGCTGCTGTTCAAGAACGGCGAACTGGCTGGCAACAAAGTGGGCGCTGCCTCCAAGTCCCAATTGACGGCTTTCGTCGACGCCCATCTATAATTTTTATTGCGCGGTGCAGTTCGCAATCCTCAAGCATCGCACCGCGCAACACTCAGATTGAACCGCCGCGCCAGGCAATTCAATCGCCGTGACACCCCGCCGTGCACCCTTGGCACGGCCCACATTCCCTCACGATTCTTTTAGCTGCTTGCGCGTGCTGGTCTGATGCACGCACCGTCTGACGACGGATATTGCGCAGCCTCCCCTTCCCGAGTTTTTCATCATGCATCTGTCCGAACTCAAAGCGACGCACGTCTCCAAGCTGCTTGAAATGGCGCAGTCGTTCGAGATTGAAAACGCCAGCCGCCTGCGCAAGCAGGAACTGATGTTTGCCATCCTCAAAAAGCACGCCCGCACTGGCGAGCAGGTGTTCGGCGACGGCTGCCTTGAAGTTCTGCCGGACGGCTTCGGCTTTCTGCGGGCGCCCGAGTCGAGCTATATGGCGTCACCCGACGACATCTACATCTCGCCCAGCCAGATCCGCCGCTTCAATCTGCACACTGGCGACTCCATCGAGGGCGAGGTGCGTGTGCCCAAGGATGGCGAGCGTTACTTTGCCTTGGTGAAGGTCGACCGCGTCAACGGCGTGACCCCGGAGGAGAACAAGAACAAGATCATGTTCGAGAACCTCACGCCGCTGTTCCCCACGGAGCACATGCGTCTGGAGCGCGACATCAAGGGGGAAGAGAACATCATCGGCCGCGTGATCGACATCGTGGCCCCGATCGGCAAGGGACAGCGCGGCCTGCTGGTCGCCCCGCCCAAAAGCGGCAAGACCGTGATGCTGCAGGCGCTTGCGCATGCCATCACCAACAATCATCCTGAAGTGGTGCTCATCGTGCTGTTGATCGACGAGCGCCCGGAAGAAGTGACCGAAATGCAGCGCTCGGTGCGGGGAGAAGTGGTCAGTTCCACTTTCGACGAGCCTGCCGTGCGGCACGTGCAGGTCGCCGAAATGGTGATCGAAAAAGCCAAGCGTCTGGTGGAACTGAAAAAAGATGTGGTCATTCTGCTCGACTCCATCACTCGCTTGGCGCGGGCATACAACACCGTCATTCCAACCTCCGGCAAGATTTTGACCGGCGGGGTCGATGCCAACGCCCTGCAACGCCCCAAGCGCTTTTTTGGCGCGGCACGCAATATCGAAGAGGGTGGATCGCTGACCATCATCGGCACCGCGCTGGTCGATACCGGCAGCCGCATGGACGAAGTGATCTACGAAGAATTCAAGGGCACCGGCAATATGGAAATCCATCTGGATCGCCGTCTGTCGGAGAAGCGCGTTTATCCCGCCATGCTCATCAACCGCTCGGGCACACGCCGCGAGGAACTGCTGCTCAAGCCCGAAATCCTGCAAAAAGCCTGGATTCTGCGCAAGCTGCTCTATCCCATGGACGAGATTCAGGCGATGGAATTTCTGCTCGACAAGATGAAGCAGACCAAGAACAACGCCGAATTCTTCGATCTGATGCGCCGAGGCGGTTGATCGCCCGAAAAATCTGCGACAATATTGCGTTTTGCCAAGTACCGACTGTTTGCAACAGCCGCATGCAGCGCTCGTTTGCAACAAGCCCAGGCGTCGGCGGCTAGCGTTTGATCGTCAAGATCGTTACCCAAGGAACCCCCATGAAATCAGGAATCCACCCCCAGTACCGCGAAGTCTGCTTCCTCGACCTGTCCACTGGTTCGCAGATTCTCATCTCGTCCACCGCGCAGACCCGCGAAACCATCAAGCTCGACGACGGCCGTGAGGTTCCCCTGTACAAGGTGGAAACCAGCGCCGAATCGCATCCGTTCTATACCGGTCAACAAAAGAGCATCGATACGCTGGGCGGCCGCGTCGAGAAGTTCCGCCAGAAGTTCGCCAAGGCCGCGGGCAAAGCCTGAGGCGCATCGCGCGCCTTTCGCGCCACGGGGTTGTACGCAGCAACCCCTGAGTTTCACCGCACAACGGGCAGCCTGGCTGCCCGTTGTTGTTTCCCACGCATCCGCCCTTCTCATCCGCTACCGCACTCGCCATGAGTTCGCCGTTTTCTCACGGACAGACCCGCAGACCGCCGGCGCGCCCCTCGCTGCAGCCCGGTGCGGTGGGCAAACTGTCGCGGCCGCTGCTTCTGCTTCTGTGTGCGGCCTACCTTCTTCCGGGATTCATCGGTCGCGATCCCTGGCGCACGGATGGCCTGAGTTTTGCGGTGATGTGGCAGATGGCGCAGGGTCTCACGTCCTGGTTTCATCCCACGCTTTACGGGCAGGCGGTCAGTGGCGGCTGGCTGGCCCACTGGCTGGGGGCGGGATCGATACAACTCCTGGGTTCCTGGCTGGGACCGGTGCTCGCGTCGCGGCTGCCGTTCATGCTGGCATTAGCGGCGAGCATGAGTCTGACGTGGTACGCCGCCTTTCACTTCGCCCGCCACGACGACGCCCAACCGGTGCGGCCCGCGTTTGGTCCGCCCATCGCTCCCAACGACTATGCCCGCGCCATTGCCGATGGCGTGCTGCTGACCTTGCTGGCCACACTGGGGCTGTTGGGGCGCGGTCACGAAGCCTCGACCCAGGTCGTGCAACTCGCCGCGGTGAGCGGCATCTTGCTGGGGGTATCACTGCTGCCGCGGAAACCCTGGAAATCGGCCAGTCTGATCGCCACGGGCTTGCTGTGTCTGGCGCTGACGGCGGCGGGATGGTTTGCCCTGCTGCTGAGTTTTACGCTCGGTCTCGTGCTGTGGGGCAGTCTACGCCGCGCCAACTGGGCACTCATGCTGGCGTTGGCGATCGGTGTGTTGTCAGCACTGTGGGCCGAATCGCAGATGGGGTGGATGCTGCGAGGCAAATGGCCTGATCTGGATACTCTGGCCAACTTCTTTCGCATCGGGCTGTGGTTCACCTGGCCGGCCTGGCCGCTGGCCGCATGGGGTTTGTGGCGCTGGCGTGAGTCCCTGATGGCCTGGCATCTGCGGCCCGCCTGGGCTCTTGCAGCCCTGGCCTTGCTGAGCGCACTGGCGCTGGGCAACAACGACAAGGTTTTTCTGTTGGCCCTGCCGCCCCTGGCCATTCTGTCGGGATTCGCGCTGCCGGTGTTGCGCCGCGCGGGCCTGGCAGCGATCGACTGGTTTGCCGTGCTGTTCTACAGCCTGCTGGCCTTGGTGGTCTGGGTCATGTGGCTGGCCATGTTTATCGGCTGGCCGGCCAAGCCGGCCGCCAATATTGCACGGCTGGCGCCGGGCTTTCAATTCAGTCTCGACCCAGTCGCCCTGGCGATTTCGCTGTTCGCCACTCTGGCCTGGGGTGCGGTGGTTGTTTGGCGTACCGGCCGCCACCGTCACCCCTTGTGGAAGGGCATGGTGTTGTCGGCCAGCGGCGTGACCCTGGCCTGGGTGCTGGTGGGCAGCTTGTGGATGCCGGTTCTGAACTATGCGAGCACCTACCGCAACGTGGGGCGCGAGGTTGCGCATGCAGTGCAGAGCGCCAGCGCGCTATCGATGCAGGTCGGCTCGCCCTGCCTGCAGCCTGTGGCCATCGATCTGACCACGCAGGCGCTGATCGGCTACTGGAGCCGACTCGATTTCTCCGCCTCGCGCACGGCGCAATGCACCTATGCGCTAGGCGCCCGCGCGCCGCTGCCTGCGTCGCAGTGGCGTCTGATCTGGCGCGGCAGCCGTCCGGGGGATCGCGGCGGCACGCTCTATCTGTACCAACGTCTCGCGCCTTCACGCCCCTGAGTCGCTTCCCATGCGTCCTCTGCGCAATCTGTTTCGGCTGGCGGTGAGTGTGCTCATCGGCCAGCTTGCCGTCATCGGCTTCGGTGTGGCCGATACGGTGATGCTGGGGCACTTCGCCTCCACGGCCAGTCTGGCCACTCTGTCCATCGGGCAGGCAATTTACATCACCTTATTCGTCTCGCTCTCCGGCGTCACCCAATCCCTCTTGCCCACGCTCGGGCGCGGATTCGGGGCGGGTCAGCCCGGCGCGGTGGGGGCCAGTTTCCGCCAGGGACTCTGGCTGGCCGGAGGTCTTTGCGCTCTGGGTATCGCGGTGCTGCTCTGGCCGCAGCCACTGCTGGCGTTGACCGGGCAGGCGCGCGATGCGACGGTTGATCGCTATCTGGCGATTCTCGCTCTCGGCCTGCCGGCGGCTCTCGCCTTTCGGGTGCACGCCGCGCTCAGCCAAGCCATTTCGCGCCCCTTGCTCACCGCCGCGCTGCAGATCGGGGGCCTGGGCGTCAAGCTGTTGCTCAATGCCGTGTTTCTACTGCCCGGGCAATTTGGCCTGCATGGCATGACGCCGCTGGGCGCGCAGGGCTGCGCCGCCGCCACCGTGCTGACTCAATATGGGCTGCTTGCCGTGGCGCTGCTGCAGCACCGCTACAGCGCCGCGCTGCGCCCCTATGCCGCCCTCTCGCGCTGGGAGTGGCCAAACTGGAAGGCGCAAGCCCATCTGCTGCGTCTGGGCGGGCCGATCGGCTTGAGCCTGCTGGTCGAAGTGTCGGCCTTCACCTTCATGGCGCTGTTCATCGCACGGCTGGGAGACACCGTGCTCGCGGCCCACCAGATCACCGCCAGCTTCGCCACCGTGCTCTATATGTTGCCGCTGTCCATTTCCATCGCTACGGGCTCGGTAGTGGCCCAGCATCTGGGCGCCGGCCATACCCGGGCCGCGCGGCACACGGCCTGGAGCGGCGTGGGGGCTGCTGCGCTGCTCTCCATCGTCATCGGCCTGGTCGTCTGGCTGGAACGTGGGCGCATCATCGGCTGGTACACCTCCGACCCGCAGGTGCAGGCCGTGGCTTATCACCTATTCCTGTTCATCGCGCTCTATCAGGTGTTCGACGCGGTGCAGTCCACCAGCGCCTTCATCCTGCGCTCGTACCACATCGCTCTGCTGCCCAGTATGTTGTACGCGCTGTCGCTATGGGGCGTCGGCCTGGGGGGCGGCTATCTGCTGGGATTCAACACGCTGGGCATCACGCCGCCCGCGCTGCAAGGCGCCGCCGGATTCTGGATGGGCAACACCACGGGATTGGCGATCGCGGCAAGCTGCTTTTCCGCGCTGTTGTGGCGCGCGGCTCGCAGGGCTCCAGGGTAGTTTTTCGGCACACAAAAAAACGCCGCGGACTTCGCAGTCGCGCGGCGCCTTGGTCAGGCTGAAAGGGCCGAAGTCGGCATCAATCTTTGTTGTGCAGGCCCTTGGTCCAGGCTTCCATGGCTTCGTTGGCAGGGGCCATCGGCGCCTCGAGGAAGGTGACCACAAACTTGTCGCCCATATCGGCAATGCCGATGGAACGGGGACGCACCGCCAGCACCATGGGGTTGGGCAGCGCGATGCCGAAGCAGAAAATCACTTCGGCTGCGGCCTTGATCTCCGGCGCAATGGTGCCGCCGATGTTGGTGGTGTGTTCGAAATGGTCGAACACGGCGATGAATTTCACCTTGGGGTTGGCCGCGATCTTTTCCTTGAAATACGCCACCACTTCATCGACCGTGGTGTAACGCGTTTCGGATTTGGAAACTTCGGCAACGTAAACGGGGTATTTTTCCTGCAGCAGGGTTTGTTTCATGGGTACTCCGGGATGGCGCGCAGACAGATCGGCGCTGAGGTGAATGAACAACCGAGTAATTTACTCGGATAGAAACGTCCGCATATCAGCATGGATCAAATTTCGCGGCGGGCGCGCATGAGAAAACGTAGGGCCGTCCCAAGTTTTCTTGCCCACCTCGCGGCTTGCAAGCCGCTCTGATTCGGCTCCGTCCAAGCTGCAGTAGGGCAGCTTGGAGCCGCGGGCCTCATCCCCCTCGGGGGGCCTGGCGCGAAAGCGGCAGGTCTGGGGGCTCTCAAACCGATTGCAAAGACTCCAGCTGTTCGCCCAGTTCGAGCCAGCGCTCTTCCAACGCGCCAATGCGCTCGGCCAGGGCGTGATGCCGCCGACCCTGCTCCACCCGTTCGGCGGCTGGCGTATCCGGGTGCGCCAGCGCGGCCTCGATAGCGGTGCGCTCGGCTTCGAGTTGACGCAGCTCTTGTTCGACCCGAGTGAACTCGGCCTTGACAGGCTTGAGCTGTTGCGCGCGCTGCTGCCGCTGCTCGGCCTGCTGGCGGCGGGCTTCCTTGCGGTCGGCGGCGGGCAAGGGTTCGTCTGCGGCGGTGCCGGGCGGCTTCGGCTTGTCTTGCGCCGCGCTTTGCCGCTGCGCGGTGCGCGAGAGCGCCCATTGCTGATAGTCGTCGAGACTGCCGTCGAAATCTCGAACCTGACCGTCGGCCACCAGCCAGAAAGCGTCGCAGGTGGCGCGCAGCAAGGCCCGGTCGTGCGACACCAGCAGCACGGTGCCCGCGAAGTCCTGCAAGGCCATGGCGAGCGCCTCGCGGGTGGGGAGATCGAGGTGGTTGGTCGGCTCGTCGAGCAGCAGCAGATTGGGTTTGCGCCAGATCACCAGGGCCAGCGCCAGCCGCGCTTTTTCGCCGCCGGAAAAGCTGCCGCAGGCACGGGTCATCATGTCGCCGTCGAACTGATAGCGTCCGAGCCAGTTGCGCCATTCCTGCTCCGTGGTGTTGGGGGCGATGTCGCGCGCCAGATGCTGCATGTGCTGCAGGGGCGACTCATCCAGCCGCAGCACATCCACTTCCTGCTGCGCGAAGTAGCCGATCACCAACCCTTTGCCTTCTCGGCGGTGCCCGGCCCGCAGGGGCAACACCCCGGCCAGCGTTTTCACCAGCGTGGACTTGCCCTGCCCGTTCGCCCCCAGAATGCCGATGCGCAGCCCACCGGTGATGTCGCGCGCCACCGAGCGCAACACCGGCGGATCGCCGTAGCCGCAATCGGCCTCGCTCAAGGTGAGCAACTGCTGCGGCAGGCTCAGCGGCTCCAGCAGTTCGATGCGCAGCGCCCCGCTCAGATAGACCGGCGCCAGCCGCTCCATGCGCTCGAGCGCTTTCATGCGGCTCTGCGCCTGCCGCGCCTTGGTCGCTTTGGCGCGGAAGCGTTCGACAAAGCGCGTCAGCCGCGCGATGTCTTGCTGCTGGCGAGCAAACGCCGCTTGCTGCTGCATGAGTTTTTCGGCGCGCTGCTCTTCGAACAGGGTGTAATTGCCGCCGTAACGGGTGAGCTTGCCGCCGTCGAGATGCACGGTGACGCGGCACACCGCATCGAGAAATTCGCGGTCGTGCGAAATGACCAGCAACAGGCCGGGATAGCGCGCCAGCCATTGCTCCAGCCAGACCAGGGCGTCGAGGTCGAGGTGATTGGTCGGCTCGTCGAGCAGCAGACAGTCGCTGGGCGCGAAAAGCGCCTGCGCCAAGGCCAGCCGCATACGCCAACCGCCGGAGAACTGCATCACCGGCTTGTGCAACTCGGCCATGCTGAACCCCAGGCCGAGCAGCAAGGCTTCGGCGCGGGCGCGAGCGGTATAGCCGTCGGCCAGCTCAAAAGCATGCTGCGCTTCGCCCAGGGCATGACCCGAGGCTTCGTCATGTTCGGGCGCGGCCATGGCGGCCTGCAGCGCCTGCTGCGCGGCTTGCAGGGCCACATCGCCTTGCAGCACGAAATCGGTCGCGGTGCCGCCGGAGTCGGGAACGTCTTGCGCCACCGTGGCCAGGCGCCAGTTCGCCGGCTTTTCCAACTTGCCCGCATCTTCATGCAGGCCGCCGAGCAGCAAGGCGAACAAAGACGTTTTCCCCGCGCCGTTCACCCCCACCAGGCCGACCTTGTCGCCGGGGTGCAGGGTCAGGCTGGCGTGATCGAGCACCACCTGAATGCCGCGGCGCAAGACGATGTCGGTGAGCCGGATCATGCTCCCGCTCCGGGCTCGAAGGCGAGCCGCAAATCGTCCACCGTCAGCACGCACACGCCTTCAGCATGCAGTTCGGTCTCCAGCCAGATCGCGGGCAGCGTGGGAAACGCGGCCTCGAAAGCCGCGCGCTCGTTGCCGACTTCCAGCACCACGATGCCGCGCGCTGAAAGGTGCGCGGGCGCGTCGTGCAGAAAACGTCGCACCAGATCCATGCCGTCCGCACCGCCCGCCAGCGCCATCTCCGGCTCATGGCGATATTCCTCGGGCAGGGCCCGCATGCTGGCGGCCGGCACATACGGCGGGTTGCACAGCACCAAGTCGTAGGACTGGGACGGCGCCGCAGCGAGCGAGGCCCAGAGGTCGGAGGCGACAAGCCGCAGCCGGTGCTGCAGGGCGTAGGCCTCGCGGTTGATCTCGGCTACAGCCAGCGCGTCGGCAGAAAGATCGACGGCGTCCACCTGCGCATCGTCCCAGACGAGCGCGGCCAGAATGGCCAGGCAACCAGAGCCGGTGCACATATCGAGCACGCGATGAGGCGGTTCAGTCAGCCAGGGGTCGAGCGCGCCTTCATCGAGCAGTTCGGCAATGAAAGATCGCGGCACGATGACGCGCGGATCGACCACGAAGCGCAAGCCCGCCAGCCATGCCTCGCCCAGCAGATAGGCCAGGGGCTGCCGGGTGGCGATGCGCTGCGCCGTCACCGTCTCGATCTGAAGCGCCTGCTGCGCGGTCAGGGATTGATGGGCGTAAGCCGCGAAATCACCGGCCTCGCTCGCAGGCAAGCCCGCGGCGTGCAGCACCAGCCAGGCGGCCTCGTCTTCTGCGCTGGCGCAGCCATGTCCGTAGTCGAGATCAGCGGCTTGCAGCGCCTGAGCCGCCAACGCCCAGGCGGCGCCCAGGGTGCGAGCGGCTGAAATCGCCCCCGTTCGTTGCTCTGGCGGCGTCATGCCACCAAGGCCTCGAGGGTGCGGCGATAGATATTTTTGAGCGGGTCGATGGCGTCTACTTCGACCCATTCGTCGATCTTGTGAATGCTGGCATTCACCGGCCCGAACTCGACGACTTGCGGGCAGATCTTGGCGATGAAACGGCCGTCGGAGGTGCCTCCGGTGGTGGACAGCTCGGCCGCGATGCCGGTCTCGGCATGAATGGCCGATTGCAGCGCGGCTGAGAGCGCGCCGGGCGCCGTCAGGAAGGGTTCGCCGCCCAGCGTCCAGTCGAGCGTGTAGTTCAGCGCGTGGCGGTCGAGGGTGGCGTGGACGCGCTGCTTGAGCTGATCGGGCGTGGACTCGGTGGAAAAGCGAAAGTTGAAATCCACCACCAGTTCGCCCGGAATGACATTGGTCGCCCCGGTACCCGCATGAATATTGGACATCTGCCAGGAAGTCGGCGGGAAGTAGGCGTTGCCTGCATCCCAGGTGAGGGCCGCCAATTCAGCCAGGGCGGGTGCAGCGAGATGAATGGGGTTTTTCGCCAGATGCGGATAGGCGATATGCCCCTGCACGCCACGCACCGTGAGCCGACCGGAGAGCGAACCGCGCCGCCCGTTCTTGATCACGTCGCCCAGCTTCGCTGTGGAGGTAGGCTCGCCCACGATGCACCAGTCCAGACGCTGGCCGCGCGCCGCCAGCAGCTCGCACACCTTGACCGTGCCATCGCGCGCCGGGCCCTCTTCGTCGCTGGTGAGCAAAAAGGCGATCGCATGGCTCGGTTGGGGATGCGCCGCCAGAAACTCCTCCACCGCCACCACCATGGCGGCCAGCGAGGTTTTCATGTCGGCGGCTCCGCGGCCAAACAGCTTGCCATCGCGCACCGTCGGGGTGAACGGCGGGCTTTGCCACTGATCCAGCGGCCCGGTGGGCACGACGTCGGTATGGCCGGCAAACACGAGCACGGCGGCATCCGCCTTGGAACCCGGGCGCAGCGCCCAGAGATTGGTCACGCGAAAGTCGGGCGGGCCGCTTTCCACGGTTTCGCAAACAAAGCCCAGCGCTTGCAAACGGTCGCGCAGCACCTGCTGACAACCTTCGTCTTGCGGAGTGATTGAATGGCGGGAAATCAGGTCATGGACCAGGGATTGAGTGGGAGACATGCGGCAAATGGGGAGCGCCCGGCCTCGCCTTCAGCGCGGCGAGTCCAGGTCGAGGGTGATTTCAGTGAATGAGGGCGTATCGTCCTCGATCGCCTCGGCGGGCGCCGCCTGCTTGCGCAGCGTCGAGTCGTTCTCCAGACGCCAGAGCAGATTGGTCGGCGAATCGGCGTAGGCCAGCGCTTCTTCGCGGCTGACCACGCCGTCGATCACCATGGCAGCCAGCGCCTGCTCGAAGGTCTGCGAGCCTTCGGCCATGGACTTTTCCATCGCTTCCTTGACGCCGGAAAAGTCGCCCTTCTCGATCAACTCGCGAACGAGCTGGGTGTTGAGCATGATTTCCACAGCGGGCGTCAGCCCTCCGGCGGTCGCCCGCAGGAGCCGTTGCGACACAATGCCCCGCAGGCCCGAAGCCATATCGTTGAACAACGCGGCGCGCTGATCCATGGGATAGAAACCCACAATTCGGTTGAGCGCCTGATAGCTGTTGTTGGCGTGCAGTGTGGCCAGGCAGAGATGGCCCGAGAGCGAGTACTGCAGGGCGGCACTCATCGTGGCCTGATCGCGGATTTCGCCAATCATGATGCAGTCGGGCGCCTGCCGCAGCGCGTTTTTCAGGCCCACCGCCAAAGACTCGGTGTCGATGCCCACTTCGCGCTGGTTGACGATCGACTTGCGATTGGAGAACAGATATTCGATCGGCTCTTCGAGGGTAAGAATGTGCCCGGTTTTGTTGGCATTGCGATAGTCGATCATCGCTGCCAGCGTGGTGCTCTTGCCCGCGCCGGTCGAGCCCACCATGAGCAGCAGGCCGTGCTTTTCCATCACCAGATCGGCCAGCACGCCGGGCAGGTTGAGCGACTCCAGCGCCGGAATTTCTCCGGGGATGTAGCGCACCACCATCGCCACGCTGCCGCGCTGGCGGAACGCGCTGATGCGAAAGCTCCCCAGCCCCGGCCGCGGCAACCCCAAGTTGAGTTCGCCGGTGCGGGTGACCTCCGCGGCCCGCTCATGCCCCACGGCTTCAGCCAGTAGCCGGAAGGGTTCCTCTGGCGTGAGAACCTGCCGGTTCACCGCCACCGCATGACCATTGATGCGGATGAGGATGGGAGCATGCGGACTGATGTAGATGTCGGAGGCTTTCTTCTCCGCCATCAGCTTGAACAAGCGCTCCATTGCCGACATACACCCCCCTAGTTGTTTGAAACTGCAGATTCGCGCAGGCTGCGCTCAGGTCCGCAGCAGTTCGTTGATGCTGGTCTTGGAGCGCGTCTGCGCATCCACCCGTTTGACGATCACGGCGCAGTACAAGCTGTATTTGCCATCGCTGCTGGGCAGGTTGCCGCTGACCACCACTGAACCCTCGGGAATGCGACCATAGCTCACTTCGCCAGTGGCGCGGTCGTAAATCTTGGTCGATTTACCGATGTAAACGCCCATCGAAATGACACAGTTGTCTTCGACGATCACTCCCTCCACCACCTCCGAGCGTGCGCCGATGAAGCAGTTGTCGCCGATGATGGTCGGGTTGGCCTGGATGGGCTCGAGTACGCCGCCGATGCCCACGCCGCCGGACAGATGCACGTTCTTGCCGATCTGCGCGCAAGAGCCCACGGTGGCCCAGGTATCGACCATCGTGCCCTCGTCCACATAAGCGCCGATATTCACATACGACGGCATGAGCACCACATTGGGCGCGATGTAAGAGCCATGCCGGGCCACGGCCGGCGGCACCACGCGCACCCCGGTGGCGCGCATCTGCGCTTCGTCGAGGTTGTGAAACTTGGTCTGCACCTTGTCGAAAAAGTGCAGATCGCCGGCCTGCATGGCCACGTTGTCGTGCAGACGGAAGCTCAGAAGCACGGCCTTTTTCAGCCACTGGTGCGTCACCCACTCGCCGCCCACGCGCTCGGCCACCCGCAGTTTGCCCACGTTGAGTTGGTCGATCACATGGCTGACCGCCTCGCGTAGTTCCGCCGGGGCATTGGCCGGGTTGTATTCGGTGCGGTTTTCCCAGGCCTGGTCGATAAGGGTCTGCAGTTGTTGCGTCATGGTGAGGGTCTTTGTGAGTGGATCAGTTCAGAACAATAGGCGGCAATACGGCGGGCGGCTTCGACGCATTCTTCCAGCGGGGCCACCAGCGCCATACGAATACGACCGCGCCCCGGATTGACGCCGCCCTGCTCCCGCGCCAGATAGCTGCCCGGCAAAACGGTGACATTGTATTTTTCGAGCAGCCCGCGGGAAAACTGCGCATCATCGCCCGGCGTAGCCGCCCAGAGGTAGAACCCGGCATCGGGCAATTGCACGTCGAGTACCGGCTGCAAAATCGGCAGCACGGCGGCGAATTTTTCGCGGTACAGCGCACGGTTGTGCTCGACATGCGTTTCATCGTTCCAGGCCGCGGCACTTGCGGCCTGCACGGCTGGCCCCATCGCGCTGCCGTGGTAGGTGCGATAGCGGGTGAAGGCTGCAATCAGCCTGGCATCGCCCGCGACAAAGCCGGAGCGCAGACCGGGCACGTTCGAGCGCTTGGAAAGCGAGGTGAAAAACAGCAGGTTGCGAAAGTCCGTCCGCCCCAGTTGCCATGCGGCTTCCAGTCCGCCTAGCGGAGGCTGCGCGCCGAACCAGATTTCTGAATAGCACTCGTCGCTGGCAATGACAAAACCGTGCCGGTCGGACAACTCGAACAGCAACTTCCACTCTTCCAGGGGCATGACCGCGCCTGTGGGATTGCCCGGCGAGCAAACGTAGAGTAGCTGGGTGCGCTGCCACACCGCCTCGGGCACTGCCGCCCAATCGACCGCGAAATTGCGCTGCGCATCCACCGCGGCGAAATACGGCTGCGCGCCAGCGAGCAACGCAGCGCCTTCATAAATTTGATAGAACGGATTGGGACAGACCACCGTGGCCCCGGCCCGGCTCGCGTCCACCACGGTCTGCGCGATGGCGAACAGCGCCTCCCGCGATCCGTTGATCGGCAGCACCTGCGCCTGCCCGTTCAGCGGCAGACCGTAGCGCCGGCTCGCCCATTGCGCGCACGCCTCCCGCAGTTCCACCGTGCCGATTGTGCTCGGATAGACCGCCAGGCCATCGAGATGGGCGGCCAGGGCGTCGCGAATAAAGGTCGGGGTGGGATGCTTGGGTTCGCCTATGCCCAGGCTGATAGCAGACCACTGCGCGGGCGCCGTCACCCCCTGGTGGAGCGCGCGCAGTTTTTCAAACGGATAAGGCTGAAGCAGGTCGAGGCGAGGGTTCACGGCAAGCGCTGGGGCGGGATGGCGAAAGGCGCTGCCATTCTACGGAGCGCTGCGCAGGCGCAAACCGGGCGGTGTCACAGAAATTTTCAGTCTGGCGAGCGGATCCGCTGTCATCACGGCACCTGGAACGGCGTTACAGAGGCTAAGACCCCGTTTTCGACCGAAACCCACCCGCCAGAACTGGCCCACTATGCTATGGATCATGCTTACGCCCTCTCCCCAGCGCTCGTGATCGACACCTCGCAACACGATTCGGTCGCGCTCAACCGCTTTTGCGCCGAGGTGCGCGTGCGCGCCACGCGCATAGCGCTGATCGAATTGCGCGACGCCGCCCTGGCTGCCGATGTGGTGCAGGACAGCCTGCTCAAACTGGTGAGCAACTACAAGCTGCGACCGGCGGAGGAATGGGCGCCGCTGTTCTACAGCATTCTGCGCAACCGCATCACCGACATGCACCGTCGGCGCAAGGTGGAGAAGATTTTCGATTTTTTCTTCTCCAGCGACGAAGAAGAGGATCAACCGCCCAGCTGGGAGCAGATTGCCGACACCGCCCTCGGTCCGGAGCAGGAAGTCGCCAACGGCCAGCTTGCCGGACGTATTGCCGATGCCATTTCCGCCCTGAGCCCGCGGCAGCGCGAGGCGTTTCTGCTGCGCGAAATGGAAGGTTTGTCCATCGTGGACACGGCGGCGGCGATGAAAGTCAGTGAAGGCAGCGTCAAAACGCACCACATGCGCGCGCTCACCCGCTTGAGGGAATTGCTTGAATCCGACCATCCCGCTAAAGTTTGAACTGCCTGAATCAGGTGACATCATGACGACCCGCAACCATCTCACTTCCGCTCAGATCGACCACTATCGCAGTGGTCTGGCGTCGGCTGAACAGGCGGCGCATATCGAAGCTCATCTGAAAAATTGTCCGCAGTGCCAGCAAGAGTTGCAGTTCGGCCAGCAGCTGAGCCAACTTCTGGCGCCCCTGCCCCAGCTTGCCGCACGCCTGCCGCGCCGATCTTCTCGCACCGTGCGCTGGCCCCGGGTGTTTGCCGCAGGCATGGCCACCGCTTCGCTGGCCTTGGCGGTGTTCGTCAGCGTGCCGCACCTCGCAGGCAGCAACGGGGCTTATCCGGGTGGATTTGACTCCCAGTCACTCAGCCCGCAGGTGGCTGACGCGGTTCAAAACATCGAGTTTTATCAGTGGCTTTCCAATCACCCGCAAATGCTGCAACAAGGGCTGCAAAATGGCAATCCGGCTTGAGCGCCATTCGACCCAATCGCGCGCCCAATTTCGCGCCCAACTGCGCAAGGCAAGACTCACCGCGGCGGCCATCGCCATCTCTGCGTTTGGAGTGATGGTGATGGCACCGACGGCCTCTGCAAATCAGCGCGATGGCCAAGGCGCATACCAGCAGTGGGAGCGCATGCCGCCACAGCAGCGCGAGCGCATCCTGCAGGAGCAAGAGCGCTTCAAGCGCCTTCCGCCCAGCGAGCAGGAGCGGCTGCGGCGTGAGTACCAGCAGCGGCGCCAATAAAGCGAGCTTGAATAACCCGCCGTCCTTGAACCACCCGCGGCTATTCGCTGCGGTGAGTCAGACTCAGTGCTGGGCGTGCGGGAAAAACAGAAAGACTTCCTGCCCGTCGCGCAGCACATGCGTGTGAACCCCGTGGGGCAAGGTCAGTTTGGTGCGCACATGACCGAACGGCAACCCGGTCAGCACGGGCACGCCATGCGGTTTGAGCTGCGCACGCAGCCAGTCCACCGCGGCGTTCAAGTCGTAGCCGGCATCGTGAGCACTGAGTTTGTAGGCTGTGAACTGCCCGAGCAACACCGCCTTCTGGCGCTGGGCTACACCGGCATGCAGCAGCTGGCTGAACATGCGCTCGACGCTATAGGGATGTTCGTTCACATCCTCCAGAAACAGCAGCCCTTTGGCGCGAGGGAGGTACGGCGTGCCGATCAGGCTGGTCACCATGGCCAGATTGCCGCCCCAAAGCACGCCCTCGACGTCAAGACCGCGCGGCGCATCGTCGCAGGCAAAACCCACCGCTTCCAGGGTGCCGTCGGCCGCATCCAAAAAGCTGTCTACCGTGATGTCATCGGGCTTCTTGTCGCCAAAGTCGTAAGAGGCCATCGGCCCGCTGAACGTGACCGCGCCCGTTTTTGCGAGCAAGGCCAGTTGCAGGGCGGTGAAGTCGCTGTGCCCGACCCACATCTGCTTGCGCCCTTTGATAGCTTCCGCCAGCAGCTCATAGTCGATGGCCTGCAGCAGACGGCTCAGACCATAACCCCCGCGGGTCATCATCACCACATCGGCCTTGCTGCGCGCCGCATCGTGGAGCGCGCGCAGACGCTGCGCATCGGTCCCGGCAAAGCGCTGTACGCGCGCCACGACTTGCGCACCGGCCTGTACGCGAAAGCCCAACGCTTGCAGATGGGCCTTGGCCACCTCCAGACGCGGCGGCTCCTGCACGGCGCCCGCGGGTGAGACGAGGCGCAGCAAACCGCGACGGGGTTTCAGGTCGGAGACGGATTCGATATCTGGCATGAACAAGGCCGCAAAGGGTTGAGGATGAGAAAAGACGAGAAATCAGGAAAGAGGCGGCTCGATATCCAGCTCGGTCACCTCGATGCCCGAGAGGCAGGCGTCGTGTACGACGTCATTCACACCCCCCTCCGGCCGCTTTTGCTCCTTGCGACGAGCCCGGAAGAAATCCTGAAGCAGCGCGCTGCAAGCCTCTTGCTCGATCTGGGGGGTGATGTCGCAATGGTGGTTCAGACGGGGCTCGGCAAACAGATCCACCACACTGCCGGCTGCTCCCGTCTTGGGGTCTCGCGCGCCGAACACCACGCGGGCAAAGCGTGCATGCAATAAAGCCATGGCGCACATCGCACAGGGCTCCAACGTGACATACAGCGTGCACTCCGGCAAACGGTAGTTGCCCAGCAGATGGGCCGCCTGCCGAATCGCCACGATTTCTGCGTGAGCCGTGGGGTCGTGGTCGCCGATCGGCCGGTTGTAGCCTGTGGCAATGACCTTGCCGTCCTTCACGATCACGGCGCCCACCGGCACTTCGCCCAGCAGCCAGGCATTCTGCGCCTGGTCGAGCGCCAGACGCATGAACGCGCGGTCAGCCTCGAGATCGGGGGCAAACGTCGGCGTCATAGGCTTCACTCGGGCACGCTGGCTGGCCGCGCTTTCAGCGCCTTGTCGAGCGATTGCTTGAATTGCTTGAGCGCGGCCGACGCCGGCTGCCCCTCGTCACCACGCGCACCGGCAGCAGACGGGGACGTCGCTACCCCGACCTGTCCGGTGAGTTGGGTGCGCATCAGCCAGACGATGATCAGCAGCGTCAGCAGCAAACCGATGAGTCCGAACAGCAGGCGCATCTGGCTTCACTCCCACTCGATGGTCGCTGGCGGCTTGGAACTCACGTCGTAGGTCACGCGGTTGATGCCGCGCACCTCGTTGATGATGCGGCTGGACACTTTTTTGAGCAGCGCATAGGGCAGTTCGGCCCAGTCAGCGGTCATGAAGTCGCTGGTCTGCACCGCGCGCAACGCGACCACATAGTCGTAAGTGCGGCCATCACCCATCACGCCCACGCTCTTGACCGGTAGGAACACGGCGAAGGCCTGGCTGGTCAGCTCGTACCAGCTCTTGCCGGAATCCGGGTCGAGGGTCGAACGCAACTCTTCGATGAAAATGGCGTCGGCCCGGCGCAGCAGGTCGGCGTACTCCTTCTTCACCTCGCCCAGAATGCGCACGCCCAGCCCCGGGCCCGGGAAGGGGTGGCGGTAGACCATGTCGGGCGGCAGGCCCAGCGCCACGCCCAGCTCGCGCACTTCATCTTTGAACAGTTCGCGCAGGGGCTCCAGCAGTTTCAGGCCGAGTTGCTCGGGCAGGCCACCCACATTGTGATGGCTCTTGATGGTGACGGCCTTTTTGCTCTTGGCACCACCCGACTCGATCACGTCGGGGTAGATGGTGCCCTGCGCCAGCCACTTCGCGCCCTTGGCGCCGTCGCCTTTGAGCTTGGCCGCCTCAGCCTTGAACACATCGACGAACAGGCCGCCGATGATCTTTCGTTTTTTCTCGGGATCGGTCACACCCGCCAACTGGCCCAGGAACAGTTCGCTGGCGTCCACACGAATCACCTTGGCGTGCAGCTTGCCCGCGAACATGTCCATCACCAGGTCGCCCTCGTTCAGGCGCAGTAGGCCGTGATCGACGAACACGCAGGTGAGCTGGTCGCCGATGGCGCGGTGAATCAGCGCTGCCGCCACCGAAGAATCGACTCCGCCCGACAAACCGAGGATGACCTCCTCATCACCGACCTGATCGCGAATGCTCTGCACTGCTTCAGCGATGTAATCGCCCATGACCCAGTCGCCACGGCAGCCGCAGATCTCTCGCACAAAACGTGTGAGCATGGCCTTGCCCTGCACGGTGTGGGTGACTTCGGGGTGAAACTGCACGGCGTAGTAACCGCGTGCCTCGTCGGCCATGCCCGCGATGGCGCAACTCGGCGTGGACGCCATGAGCTTAAACCCCGGCGGCATATCGGTCACCTTGTCGCCGTGGCTCATCCACACTTTGAGCATGCCGTGGCCTTCGGCCGTACTGAAATCTTGGATGCCGTCGAACAGCCGGGTGTGACCGCGGGCGCGCACTTCGGCATAACCAAACTCGCGGTGGTCGCTCCATTGCACCTTGCCGCCCAGTTGCGCCGCCATGGTTTGCATGCCATAGCAAATGCCCAGCACGGGCACGCCCAAATCCCACACGGCTTGCGGCGCGCGCAGTTCGTGGTCTTCGTAAGTGCTGCCGTGGCTGCCCGAAAGAATGATGCCCTTGGGCGCGAACTCGCGCACGAAGGCATCGCTCACATCGCAAGGGTGAATTTCGCAGTACACCTGAGCCTCGCGCACGCGGCGGGCGATGAGCTGCGTGACCTGGGAGCCGAAGTCGAGGATGAGAATTTTGTCGTGCATGAAAGCAAGCGTCGGCGCGAAGCCGACGATGGGGATGGGAGTTCAGTCGACGTGATAGTTGGGCGCTTCCTGCGTGATCTGCACGTCGTGGACATGGCTTTCACGCATGCCCGCCGCGGTGATCTGCACAAACTCGGCCTGCCCGCGCATCGCCTCGATCGTGCCGCAGCCGCAATAGCCCATGGACGAACGTACGCCGCCGACCAGTTGGTAGATGATGGCGATCAGCGGCCCTTTGTGCGGCACGCGCCCTTCGATGCCCTCGGGCACAAATTTTTCATTGCCTGAGGCGGAAGTCGCCTCAGCGCCATCCTGAAAATAACGATCCGCCGAGCCCGCCTTCATCGCCCCGATGGAGCCCATGCCCCGGTAAGCCTTGTACGCGCGACCCTGATAAAGAATGGCCTCGCCCGGCGCCTCTTCGGTGCCTGCGAACATGCTGCCCATCATGACGGTGTACGCGCCCGCGGCGATCGCCTTGGCGATATCACCCGAGTAGCGGATGCCGCCGTCTGCAATCAAGGGCACACCGCTGCCCTCGAGCGCCTTGGCGACATCGGAAATGGCGGTGATTTGCGGTACGCCCACCCCGGCGATGATGCGGGTGGTGCAGATCGAGCCCGGCCCGATGCCGACCTTCACCCCATCCGCCCCAGCCTCGACCAAGGCGAGCGCCGCAGCGCCCGTGGCGATATTGCCGCCTATGACCTCGATCTGCGGGAAATTGCGTTTCACCCAGCGCACCCGGTCGAGAACGCCCTGGCTGTGTCCGTGCGCGGTATCGACCACGATCACATCGACCCCAGCGTTGGCCAGCGCCGCCACGCGCTCTTCGGTGCCCTCGCCCACGCCCACCGCAGCGCCCACGCGCAGCTTGCCTTGAGGGTCACGGGCGGCATTCGGGCGTTCGGTCGCCTTTTGAATGTCCTTGACGGTCATCAGCCCGCGCAATTCGAATTCGGCGTTGACCACCAATACCCGCTCCAGCCGGTGCTGGTGCATCAGCGCCTTGGCCTGCTCCAGCGGCGCGCCTTCAGGAACGGTGACCAAGCGCTCGCGCGGCGTCATGACATCGCGCACCGGGGTATCAAGGCGGGTCTCGAACCGCAGGTCGCGGTTGGTCACGATGCCCACTACCTTGCCGTTTTCGATCACCGGAAACCCGGAAATGCCATGCTGGCGCGACAGCTGCATCACATCGCGCACTTTGACGATGGGCGAGATGGTGATCGGATCGCGCAGCACCCCCGACTCAAAACGCTTCACCCGCGCCACTTCGGTGGCTTGCGCCTTGGCGGTGAAGTTTTTGTGAATGATGCCGATGCCGCCCTCCTGCGCCATGGCAATCGCCAAGCGCGACTCCGTCACCGTATCCATCGCGGCGGACACTAGAGGAATGTTGAGGGAAATATTGCGAGTCAGGCGAGTCGCAAGGCTGGTGTCTCTGGGTAACACCTGGGAATATGCGGGGACCAACAACACATCGTCGAAAGTCAGCGCTTTTCCTACAAGACGCATAGATGCCTCCGTGCAAAAGCAAATTATAGGGGTGCGCGTCACCGCGGCGCTCAGCGCGCTGCGAACCGACCGATAGGCCGCACAACCGCGCTAAGCTAGCAGCCTGTTTTGACCACGGCGACTTTGGGACTCCTTATGCGCACTCTCGCACCTGCTCCGCTATTTCGCGTTTTCAGCAGCGCACTGTTTCTGGCCATGGCCCTGATGGGGATGACGACTGCCCAAGCCGCGCAGTGGAAATGGCGCGATGCCAGCGGCGTGGTGCATTACAGCGACCAGCCGCCCCCGGCCAACATTCCCGCCGGCAACATTCTGCAGCGCCCTGCCGCGAACGTCGCCGTCCCAGCCACCGCAAGTCACTCGGCATCGCAGCCCCAGGCCAGCAACGAGTTGGAAAAGAAAATCGCGGAACAGAAAAAGGCCGAGCAAGCCGCGCAGGAACAGGCCAAACTACAGCAGCAACAGGCCCAGGCGCTTGTGAACCAGCAGAACTGCCTGCAAGCGCAAAAGCAACTCCAGGTGCTCGATAGCGGTCAACGCATGGTGCAAATCGACGCCCAAGGCCAGCGGGTCATCATGGACGATGCGCAACGCGCCGCAGAACGCGCCAAGATCGCCGCTCTCATTTCGCAGTATTGCCGCTGAGTTGCCCATGAGCTGCTGCCCATGAGCTGGCAGCGACCTCCGACTCAGATTTTCCAGCGCTCGGCCAGACGAGTCGGACGTAACACGTCGTACTCTTCAAAGGGCTGGTGTATCCAGGGGCTCGTGGGCAGCATGTCCACGTAGTACTCGGGCAGATAGGTCGAAATGCCCTTGACCCAGATCACGGCGCTGCGCAGATCGGTAATTTTTCCGGCGCTGCGCAAATGGTTTTCAACGGCTTTCAAGGTCTCGCCCGAATCGGCCAGATCATCAACGAGCAGCACGCGCCCTTCAAGCTCCCCGCGCGGCAGCGTGATGTAGCGGGCGATGTCTAGGCGGCCCTGCACCGTTCCGGCGCTTTCGCGGTAGGAACTGGTGGACATGATGGCCAGGGGTTTGTCGAAAATGCGAGAAAGAATGTCTCCAGGGCGCACCCCGCCTCGCGCCAGGCAGAGGATCTGATCGAATTCCCAGCCCGAGGCATGTACCTTGAGGGCAAGTTTTTCAATCAGGGCGTGGTATTCGTCCCAGGAAACATAGAGATGCTTGCCGTCCTCGCTGAGCATGGCCGAACCTTTGTGAACGTGTGGAAAATGAAATCTGCCGGAGCGCACCGAACGCTCAAGCCTGAAACGGATGCCGCAGCACGATGGTGTGATCGCGGTCGGGCCCGGTCGACACCATGTCGATCGGCGCGCCGATCAACTCGCCCACCCGCTGCAGATAGCTGCGCGCTGCAGCAGGCAGTTGATCCCAGGTCGTGAGGCCCTTGGTGCTTTGCGTCCAGCCCGGAAAATCTTCGTAGATCGGTTCGCAGCGCTCGATCTCGTCGGCATCGAGCGGGAGCACGTCACGCCGTTCGCCGTCGAGCATATAACCCACACAGGCGCGGATGGTCGGCAGGCCGTCGAGCACATCGAGCTTGGTGATGCACAGCCCCGACACGCCGTTGATGATGACCGCCCGTTTGAGCGCCGCGACATCCAGCCAGCCACAGCGGCGCGCACGCCCCGTCACTGTGCCGAACTCCTGACCCACGCTGGAGAGGTGATGCCCCACGCTGCCCGCCTCCGTGGTGGGCAACTCCGTCGGGAAGGGGCCGCTGCCCACCCGGGTGGTGTACGCCTTGGTGATGCCCAGCACATAGTGCAGCATGCCGGGACCGACGCCCGATCCTGCCGAGGCGGTACCGGCCACGCAATTGCTTGAAGTCACGAAGGGATAAGTACCGTGGTCGATGTCGAGCAGCGAACCTTGCGCCCCTTCGAACAGCAAGCGATCACCGCGAAGATGGGCCTGATGAATCAGGTACCCCACATCGGCCAACAGGGGCCGCACCTGCTCGGCGGATTTGAGCAGTTGATCCATCACCATTCCTGCATCGAGCGGATCGGTGTGCAAATAATTCTTCAACACAAAATTGTGCAGATCGAGCACTTCAGCAAGCTTGGTCTGCAGGCGCTTCGGATGCTTGAGGTCCTGCAGACGGATGGCGCGGCGGGCCACCTTGTCTTCATAAGCCGGCCCGATGCCCTTGCCGGTGGTGCCGATCTTGCCGCTGCCGTCGTTTTCGCGGCGCACCTCGCGCGCTTTGTCGAGCGCCACATGGGTAGGGAGCACGACCGGGCAGGACTCGCTGATGTGCAGCCGTGAGCGCACATCCACTCCAGCCGCTTCGAGGCGACCAATTTCAAGCAGCAGGTGTTGCGGATCGACCACCACGCCATTGCCGACATAACAGGCCACGCCCGCGCGCATCACGCCTGAAGGAATGAGCTGCAGTGCGGTTTTCTGCCCGTTGATCACCAGCGTATGCCCCGCGTTGTGACCGCCCTGAAAGCGCACCACGCCCTGAGCATGATCGGTCAGCCAATCGACGACCTTGCCTTTGCCCTCATCCCCCCATTGGGTGCCCACTACGACCACATGACGACCAGTATTCACGCGTGTGTTCTCTCAAGTAAATCAGTCTATCCAACGATAGCGTTAGGGAAGATCAGCCGCGATCTTCAACCAGCCAGACACCGCCTCGCTGCACAAGTTGGCGGCTAAAGGCGCTTGCTTCGTGCGCCTGGCCAGGGGGTAATTGCACCACGGTTTCACCCCGGCGTCGCAAATCGGCGACCGCCTCCGGCAAACCAGAGGCTGTTGACCACTCCGCAGCAATGGCGGCGCTGGCCTGCGGCGCGGCGGCGAAGCCCGCCACTTCGCGCAAGTCCATGGAGAATCCAGTGGCAGCGCGCGGTCGACCAAAGCTGGCGCCGACTTCGTCGTAACGCCCACCACGCGCCACGGCATTGGCATAGCCTTGTGCGTACACGCTGAAAATCACCCCGCTGTGATAGCGATAGCCGCGCATATCGGCCAGATCGATCTGCACCTGCGCGCCCTGCTGCTGGTGGTGGCGGGCCAGCGCCGACAGATCGTCGAGCGCCTGGGAAATGAGTGCATGCTGCGGCAACACGCGCCGCGCCTCAAGGAGCACGTCCGCATCGCCGTACAGCTCGGGCAGGGCGAGAATGGCTGCGCGTTGGGTTGGCGTGCAGTCGCGAGTCAGCAACCGCAGTTCTCCGGCATCCTTGCTGGCCAGTGCATCGAGAATCGCTTCCATGTCTTGCGACCCGAGCAGCAAGCCTGACAACACGCCACGCACGATGCGATTGTCGGCCAGATCGAGCGCAGCCCGCTCCACCCCGGCCAGTCGCAGGCAGTCCAGCGCAAGCTGCTGCACTTCGAGATCGGCTTCCAGTCCGGCATGCCCATAGAGCTCGGCGCCGAATTGCAGAATTTCCCGGCTGGCGTGCACGCCCTCGGGATGCGTGCGCACCGCGCTGCCGCAATAGCAAACGCGCGTCACGCCGTCCTGATTCAGCAAGTGAGCGTCGATACGGGCGGCCTGCGGCGTCATGTCGGCACGCAAGCCCAGCGCCCGCCCGGAGATCTGGTCAATCAGCTTGAAAGTTTGCAGATCGAGGTCTTGCCCGGTGCCCGACAGCAGCGAATCGACGAACTCCAGCAACGGCGGCATGACCAGGGCATAGCCATAGCCCCGCGCCGTATCGAGACAGGCGCGGCGCAGGTGCTCGATCACCGCCGCCTCACGCGGCAACACATCGGAAAAATATTCGGGAAGACGCCAGTTGCTCATAAGACGCGCAGAAAAATGGGGCACGGTCATCCGTGCAACATCCAAGCTTACTTGAGGAGGAACACCAGGAGAAGGCCGATCGCAACGGCGATCAGACCGACGAAGCGTAGTTGACCGTCGGTCAGTGCCATGATCTGCCGGAAACTGTCTCGCCACTGGCGGGGGAAAAACAGCGGCATCAGGCCTTCGATGACCAGAACCATGCCAATGGCAAGGAGCAAGACGTTCTGCATCGCAGATACCGCATTTTGACCGCCAGAGACCGCCGGTTAGGACGGTCTCTGTTGCGGATTTACTTGCCCGGTTTCAAGGCCGCTCCACCCGGCCCGCGGAAGAACTGGAAGAACTGGCTGTTCGGGTCGAGCACCAGGACATCGGACTTGCTATTGAAGCTGGCGCGATAGGCCTCGAGGCTGCGATAGAACTCGGCGAATTGCGGGTTCTGCCCGAACGACTTGGCATAGATCGACGAGGCTTCGGCATCGCCCTGACCCTTGATGGTCTGCGCCTTGCTGTACGCCTGAGAAATCACGATTTCACGCTGCTTATCGGCCTCGGCGCGAATCTTTTCCGCCTCGGCGTAGCCGGTCGAACGCAATTCGTTGGCGACGCGCTGGCGCTCGGCCTCCATGCGGCGATAGACCGACTGGGTGATGGAGGAAACGAAGTCCACGCGGGTCAGTCGCATGTCGACGATCTGGATGCCCGTACCCTTGATGTCTTTCGCAATGCCGGTCTGCACGTCCTTCATGACCTGGTCGCGCTGCGAAGACAGCACCTCGCGCACGGTGCGACGCGTGATCTGCTCGTTCAGCGCCGCTTTGACGATCTGTGAAAGCCGGTCGCCCGCGCGTCGCTGATCCCCGCCGTAACTGCGAATGAACTCGGTCGGATTGGTGATACGCCATTTCAGATACCAGTCCACCACCACGTTTTTCTTCTCGGCCGTGATGAAACGATCGGTATCAGGGCTTTGCAGGGTCAGGATGCGCTTGTCGAGAAACACCACATTCTCGAAAGGCGCCGGAATCTTGAAATACAGGCCAGGGGTGCTGATGACCCGTTTGATCTGCCCCAAGCCGAACACGGCGGCGAACTGCCGTTGATCGACCACGAACAGGCTGGAAGACAGCAACAGAATGGCCACGACCAGCGCCACGAGAGCCAGAATGATCTTGTTCATTGCTCAGCCCTCACTGGAAGTTGCGCTCACGCAGGGTATCGCGCGAGGTTCTTGAACTGGTAGGAGCGGTTCCGTCCGGCGCGGACGCTGAACTGTCGGCCGTCGCAGGGGCGGTGCCCACGGAGGCCGCCGGTAAGGTCGGCACGGCGGTGGGAGCAGCCGGCGCGGCCGTGACACTCGTGGGGGCCTTGCCTGCGGATTGCTGCAGCAATTTATCCAGTGGCATGTAGAGGAGGTTATTGTTGTTGCGCGAATCCACCATGACCTTGGAAACGCTGGAAAGAATGTCTTGCATGGTTTG
>Ga0315298_1000627_pt1 | contig 68532 bp, 77 predicted proteins | sample WHS_1_MG_FD_203077 | JGI IMG/M metagenome (GOLD analysis project Ga0315298, IMG submission 203077) | Extremophilic microbial mat communities from Washburn Hot Springs, YNP, Wyoming, USA - WHS_1_MG | ecosystem: Environmental > Aquatic > Thermal springs > Hot (42-90C) | place: USA: Wyoming...
CTTCTCACCCCTGCGCACAGGGGAACGACCCTTCTCAAATATACAACGAAATCAATGAGTTAAATTGTAACTAAAAACTACCGAAATATTCACAGGTCCTCACGAGTAATCGCCACAAGAGGAATTCCGTATTGATCGATGATGTGATGTCTGCGCTCACCATGGATACGCACCAAAATTCCGAGTTCATTTTTGGCTTGAAGAATCAGTGCTGCACTTTCTGTGGCCCTCTCTATTTGACTCCAAATTGCTTCGATGACATTCCTTGGAAGTGATCCGGCATAAACCGATGAAGTGATGGCCAGTACGTGATGCTTCAACAAACCAACAATTTTCGGCTTAGGCTTTTCAATCACAAAAACGACGAATCTAGTCATGAAAAATACCCTCAATGACAGACTCGATCTGCTCGGCTAAGTGCATAGACCGGAAAAGGTTTCGGCAAGCCCGCCTGGTTCTTCCTTCAATATCATCGGCTGACTCCTTGGCGACACGCATTGCAAGCGGCGTGACCGTCGAGAACTTCACGCAGTCGGCTATGTCATAAACAAATGATCGACTCCCGCCTGAATGAACGAAGCCTATAGCCGGAGAGAAACCCAACGCGAGAACAACGGCCTCGACAAGTCCATAGAGTGCGGCGTTGGCAATACTGATCGCCCGGTTAATCGGATCGTCAGCATCCTTCGCATTGCGCCCATCCCATGAAACACCTTCTCGCGCAGCAATGGCTGAATACAACGCGCGGACCCGAGCCCCCTCCATTCCACGAATTTGCTCGACACTTCTTCCATGAGGCGCCCGCTCACCAAACATGCGCCAGAAAATCTCTCGCGTCACAGCCAAGCGTGCGGCAGGGTCAAGCGCTGCTGCTGCTTGGCGGAGCAAGGCTTCAGCATTTCGCCCAGGGTTGCCTGCGGCGTAGCAGCGCACCCCCGCCTCACCCACCCAAAGCACCAGGCATTCCGAATCCGCGCAAGCCTTGACTGCTGCATGCGTAATGGATGTTCCAGGTTCCAATAGCAGAGCAGCGGCTGCAGCAACCGGAAGCGGCATCACGGTGTCAGTGGTTGCGAGAACAACCGCGTGGCCATCAACAAGAACAGTCCCGCGCTCAGCCCAGAGAAAAGACATTCGCGATGTCACTGGTATTGCAGGAATTGCGGGACTGTCCATGCTGCATCAGCCAATCAACATCGGCTCTTGCGCGATGACCCGTTCGGTTTTTCGCCAATACGGCGCGCGCAATGTGGACACGACCTTTGCGTACTCCACACCAGGCAGTCCGGTGGCGTCTTCTGGCAGGGTGCGCAGCATCCAGCGATCGGCGTCCTCGGGCGCGGCGTCTTCGACCGACACGGACATGACCCGGCCGAAATCGTTGCGCCTGACCTTGCCGATGTGGCGCACGCCTGCGAGCAGTTGAGCCAGCGCATCACGGTCGCCCACAGCCCAGGACACAGCCTCGTCAACCAGGCGTGTGCGCAACAACCACTGGTAGGCGCGCAACTGCCCGCTGGCGGTGTCCACTTTCCAGGTTTTGGGGTTGAGTCTGCGCTCTTCTGTCCAGTCAACGCGCAGATGTGCGTCGTAGAACGATTCTGGGTCTGAGCGCCGGATGGTGTTCTGGTACATGAACAGCATCGGCACATTTTTGACTGGAGTGAACTGCAGCGCGGACGCTTTCCACACCCATCCTTTGGCGAAATCCGCACGTTCCAGGAAAGGGCTCAGGTCGGCTGATGCTGCCCAGGCATTCTCGTGTCCGGCCTGCTGCAGGCGCTCGCACAGCATGGCGGCCACGAGGGCATCGAGGTGTAAAGGGGCTTCGCTGTCGATCACCAGCGGAGCCCCCAGCTTGAAGGTGATTTTCAAGGGGGACATGGCGCAACCTCAAGCGACCGCGGCCAGAACACGCTGCAGGCGCTCGAAGGGCGTCTCGACCTTCGGTTTTCCTGCGGCAGCCTTGTCTTTTTTCTTGCCTTCTTTGGATTTCTCGCCAGGGCGGAACAGGTATTCGAGATCAGCCACCGTCATCTTGGATGCGGCGTCTTCCCAAGCCGCGATGTACGTCTGCACATCGGGGTTGGATCGGTTCAGGCGCCCGTTGGAGAACACAGGCTCCCCGTCGATTTCCACCGCATCGAACGCCACCCGACCGAAGCCGTTACGCACCGCACCGCCAAGCGTGTCGCGCTCTGCGAAGCGGTCCAGGGACAGAAGGAAAAGGCCCACTTGCGCGTCGGTCAGGTCGTCGCGCAAATCAAAGCCGCAGTCAAAGCTCACGCCTGGGATCACGAACTCGATAGCGCTGAATGTGAAGGTCGATGTGCGTGCATCCTGGGTTTCGGCCTTGTCGGCAAGAATCGATTCTTGATAAGCCTCGAAAACCGAATCGAAGCTGGTGACGCACTGCTGCGCTTGGGTGATCCCAACAAGGTCGGCCAGATCGTCATTGCGGCGAAAGAACGCGATTTTGGTCAAATTCCAGGCAGGAATATCCGCAGCGGGACCGGCATGATCCACGACATCGCGGCGCAGCGACTCGCGCAGCCAGGGCAGTGCGGGCAGGGCATCGCGAGTCTTGAAACCCTTGCGCATCATGCGAGGGCCACCGCCAAATAGGCCGAGGTACGGGTGCTGGCTAGCTTTGATGTATTCGCCGTAAGTCATGTCCTCAGAGCCAGGCCGGCCCGTCCACGCGCCCGACTGCAGGCACGAGTACACAGGAAGGGACACCGTTTCTCCGCGCGCGCGCAGCGCGTCGATGACCAGCGACGCAGCGTGACGACGCAGATGGCCGGCGATGTTGTTGGCGGCCACCACCGGCACGCGGATCACGGCGTCTTGCTCCTTTTCAGGCACTGCGCTTTCTTCTTTCGGATCGACGGTTTCGGTAGCGTCGGATTCGATGCCGTCCATCATGGACTCGGAAGAATCGTCGTCCAGGTCGTCGCCGATGGGTTGCGCGGTCACGCTGGGAGAAAAGCGCGGATTGACAACCGGCATGCGTTGGATGGCAGTCATCTGAGTTTTGGTCTTGTCCGATGTCACACGTCCAGTTGCCGGGTCGACGCGGGTTTCCCCAGGTACGGCGATATGCAGGGGGCTCAGGGTTTTCAGGATGGCGTTGATTTTCATGATGATGGACCTTTCAGTGTCAAAAAAAATGGATCAGGAACCGGCTTTGGGTGAGAGCAGAAAACGCAAGCCCCAACTCTCACCCAACGAGAGGCTGCGCAATAAGTGCATGTCCGAGGCGTAATGCTTCTCTACGCTGGTCATCTCGTGACTGCGAATGCGTAGATCACCATGAGCCTCTTTCATGTCCGAAGACAAGGTTGCAATGGGGTTGGCCAGACTCTTGTCGCTCGGCTCGATACCCAGATGCTTCGCAATACGTTCGCATGCCGCCACGGCGTCGAGCAGAACGCGCCGACGGATGCGCAGGTCGCGCAGTCCGACACGCACGTAAAACAGGTCACGGCTTAGGTTGACCCGCGCACGCCAGGCCATGTGTTGGTTGTTGGATGTCGCATAAACCATCACGAATGGAGACGACGGAGGGTCTTGCAGAGATCGCCCGACGTCCGCCCACTTGCGAAAGGGGCGCACACCCTCTTGCGAGAACACGCCGTGGCTTGTCGCCAAGAGGCTTTGCGCAGACATCAACGGAACGCAATGCCCGCAGACCATAGACGATCCACGGCAGGCCAGAGAGAGGTCATCCATGAAACCCGGCCCGAAGGTCGGCGGCGCGCAAAGATCGCCTGGAGCGATTTGGGCGCCGCAGTAAGTGCAGCAGCCGGACTCCTTTGCCTGCACACCATCGGGCTTCAGGCCCAAGGCTGTCGTCACGATTTGCGACGATGTGATGCTTGCTGTCCCGTTCATCGCGCACCCCCGCCCGGAATTTGAGCGCGCATGAAGCCATAGGCACGTGAGCGCAGATGTCCTGCCAGCCAGGGCCCGCTCAGGCGGGACGGCATCGCAAAGACCACGTTTTTGTATCCCGAAGCAAAGATGCCCTCTCGGATCGGGATGGGGTAAGGCGTCGCTTCCAGCACATCAATTTCCTCGTCACGAGGCAGCTTTTGCGCACAACTCACGAGTTCGGCCTGAGACACCAGGCCGGCGACGATCTGGCGGCGGATCAGGCCAACGGCCTGCTCATTGCCATTGATCTCCTGGGCGCGGAAATGCGGCCGTTTATTGACAACCAAAAGGCGGATGCGGTGCGGGACCATGTAGCCGGTGAAGTCGATCTTGCACTCACCCTGGCGTAACTCCTGCGCGGTGGGCCCGTACTTTCGGGAAATGGCAGAGTAGATGGGGCCGAGGTGCCGAATGAGCAGATCGCTACCTTCCTGGCCGATGCCGTAGAGGCGCAAAAAGCCAGAACCGGCGTCAGTCACGATCCTCGGTGCCCGGCCAAACCCGGTGCCTTCCTTGACGTGACCGATGACCCCTTGCAGGGTCCGGCCCTGCGCGTCTCGCGCAAACAAAGCTGGATCAACCTCCACTCCATCCAGCGCCGCTGCAAAAAATTTTCGCGCCACATCTGGGTAAATCGCCTGATTGGCGAGCCCGGACGGCCGCAAGATCAGCTCGGTATACATCATCAGACTCCTTTTGACATGAGATGGCATCTATGCTAACTTTTCCTTCGCAATGTTGCAATACCTATATGAAAAGTTTTTTCCATGAGCCCAAATCTGTCGTCTCCCACCGTCACCGTCCCGTTCGTCCCCGTGCCTCCAGAGTTGCTGAGACTCAACAATGAGCGCAACGCGCTGCGCAGCGCCGTGGCGACGGCCATCAACCTCAAGCTCCCATGGGTAGACGGCAGCAATGTGGGTGTGCCCCGCAAGTCGCTGTCTATTCCTGCGACGTTACGCGCACACATCGCAAAATATGCCGAAGAACATGGGATGGATTTCCAGGATGCGTTCGCTGGCCTTGCCCGTGCTGGCATCGCTGAGCAACTGCGCATGACACAGATCGCGGCCGAGGCGACCGGGCTGATTGAGGCACCACCATTTCAGTTGAAGCCTGGCCCAGACGGCGCTTTGCAACGTGCGTACTGGCAGAACGTCATGGGGTCTCTAACCCGTGATCGCGTCGTCGTCGCCGAGGGAAGCACCGGACTGGGCAAAGGGCGCGTCATCGCTGCTGCGGCGCTGGAGCGCGCCCTGCGGGGCGCAACCCCTGTCTATGTCGTGGCACCAACTCTGAAAATCGTGGCTCAGTTGTGGAGCGAGTACGAAGGATTGATGCAGGAAAATGGCACGCGGTGGGCTGGCTTGCGCGTGCGTTTTCTGCCGGGCATGACCGAGTTCGCGTCCCCGGAGAAAATCGAGCGTTACATCCTTGAATGCACACCAGAAACCCTGGACAAGGGCGTCGCTGACTGGTTCGCCGGCGGCGGTCAGGTCAGCGACGCAGCGGCACCACTCAAAAGAGCCATCATGCTGTCCGCTGGCGAGGTGCCCATGAATTTCCTGATGGACGATCTTCGCGCTATTGCGACCGAAGTGGAGCCGAACACGCTGGCCTGCGACGACGATGAAGACCCCCGCGTCGTTGCCTCACGCAAGGCTGCGGCGGATGCCGACATTGTGTACTGCACGCACGCCATGCTGGTCATGCTGCACAAGCGTAAATGGTCCACCAGGCCGAGACCTGCGTGCATCATCATCGACGAGGCGCACGAATTTGAGCGCGTCGCAGCCTCGGTGCATTCGAGTGGTGTTGCCCTGCGATCACTGCGTCGCAAGATGGATTACGCCAAAGGGTCTGGTGCCCTCAGCCAGAAGGCGCATCGCGCTGCTGCAAAGGCAGTCGATACCCTCTACCAACAGGTCAGAACAATGGGAGCGGCAGCACAGGACACCGGAGATCGCATCCGGTTGAGCCCTGGTGCGGGCAGCGAGTTTTGGTCAGCCATCGAGACGCTGCACACCACGCTGAACAGCGAGTCCTACGACAAAATCCCCGAGATACGGCCAACACGCATGGCGTTGAGTCAACTGATCAAGCCAAAAAAAGCGTCGAGCATGTTGGCGTGGATCGAATTCTCACCCAAGCGTGCCTACCCATCCCTGCACGTTGGCCGGGCCAACCTCGGCGGCATTCTGGGATCGCTCTGGAGCGATACCCGCGGCGGGGTTGCCCTGTGTTCGGCCACCCTTCTGATCCCGGACGCATCCGGGAATCGACGCGCCGATTACATACGGGACGTGCTGGCCTTGCCGCGATCCCGCACCGACGTGCCACCTTCGGTGATCATGCCCTCCGTGCTCTCGATTCCGATGATGCACATCCCCAAGCAGTCTGTGCAGGCCAGAATGCTGTCGCGCCCCAATAAGGCCCAGCGTGAGGCGCACCCAGAACAAGAGGCCGCCTGGTTGGCCACGCTGGGGCGGGTGATCCACAACATCACAGAGCGCAAAGACGTGGCCGGCGGCACTTTGGTCCTGCTATCTAGCTTCCAGCAAGTTGAGGCGGTTTCCGCGCACATTGCACCGGAGCGGCTCATCGTACAAAGTAGCAAAGAGCGTTTCGCGGATACGCAAATGCGCTACGAAATGCTCTATCGATCAGGCGTTAAACCAGTGATGCTCGGCGTGGGCACCGCATGGATCGGCGTTGACCTATCGGACAAAGCCCAGGATGATCCTGAGAAGGATTTCATGCTGACCGACCTGATCATCGGCTGCATGCCCGTGGGGCTCAATCGCTCCGCATCGATGATTTCCAGAGTCGATCGCATGGGGACCATGCCGATCGAAAAAGAGGCGCTGATGATGCTGAAACAGGGGCTTGGCCGTCTCATCCGTCGTGCAGGGGTCAAGGCGCGTCACATCTGGTTCCTCGATGGCCGTCTGTGGTGCCCATGGCCTGGCATGGAGAGGTTTCAGGCGTCAGCAAGGTTGATGCTGTCGGAATATAAACAACAAGGCAAGGTCTGAACGAAGCGAGCCCGCCGTTTCTTCTTTTCAGGCGCAACCATTTCTCCCACAGAAGCGACAGTCGGAATCCCGCCGACGGCTTTCTTTAAGGAGAAACCGCATGAAAGCAAGTCTCATCATTACCAGTGCCGGTGCGTTCATCATCGGCATTCTGGCGTTGTTGTTCCTGGGTTTGCAGTTCCAGACGGAGCCGATCGTTGCGCTTCAGGGCATCCTTCTGGGCATCACCTCCATCGCCTTCGGCGGCTTGGCCTGGATGAATGCCCATGAGTTGTCCATCCAAGAACAACTCGACAAGGCGCTAGGCAAAGCGTGCCGCCCCTCGTGGCGTATCCAGCGTGGCAAGTACATCCACCTGCTGATTACGCCCCGTCGCGTGATGGAAGTCGTGGCCATGCTCATGTTCTACGTGGGCATAGTGGTCAGCACAGCGATGCTGCTGAGCACGACACCTGTGACCAGCCCGATCCACGCGCTAATGTACGGAGGCTTATTTCTCGCCCTTGGCGTTATCGCACTCCTGGAATCGCGCAGCGAATCGGACGAGGAATGATCATGATGCTCTCGGCCTACTACGTGGAAACCAGCACAACCGGGTTCGCCCCAGCAGCCTGGGCCGCGACGACGCGCAAGTATGCGTTCGATCTTGCCAAGGCGCTCTCGATCCAACTGGAAAAGGATCGGCGTTACCCAAATGCATTTTGGGTGATGGATAGCCGCGGCCGTGCTCTTGCAAAGTGGCACAAGGGGAAGCAATACAAACCCGACGCCACGATCTGATCTGCCGCTCGCACCTTTGGTGCGGGCGGTTTTTTCCGGCCCATCGTCGCATGGGCAGATCAAGGAGCTGGACCTGCAGGGCGGCGCCCGGGACTTCGGGTCTTCCCATACCGCCATGGCTGATCTGATGCGCTGGCCTGCCGTGCGCTGTGGCGCTCGCTTCAAACGCCAGGCACCTCCACCGCTGTCGAAGCATCCACGCACGATTGCGCAGCAGGGTAAAAATCTTCACTCGTCGCGCACACATCTCACCGAGTAGAAGCGAAGTGCACTGGGCACAAGGCTTCTTCTTTGGAGAGAGAGAAATGAACGAAGCAATCGAAGTGATCGAGCTTTTCGAGGGAAACACCTATGAAGTCGGCGGCGTTGTCGTCACCGAACTGATGGACGCTCCGTCGGAGTAATGACCGTGCACACAAGCTCTGCTTGTGTGCGCTTCTTATTTGGCCGAGCCTCGTGCTCTGGAGATCGAGAAGCCCTGCTGCCTGCACGTCACACGGTCTGTTACGTCGGGTATGAAATAGCTCCTGCACCCAACGGTGTAGGAGTTTTCTCATTTCTGGGGCCGATACGAAGGAATACCCACCCAAGGAAACCTTGGGTGGGTATGTCAACGCACATCAGTGCGGAGCGGTGAAACGCGGCATGATGCTGTTCTGCAAGAGATCGAGATGGAACGACAGTTTCGCCCCGGCCTTGGCCTTGTTGATGAGCTTCGTGTCGTCGATGCCCGCATCCTGCAGAGCCTTCGCTTTCGCGTTGGCGACCTCCTGAGCGCGAGCCCAGTAGCCCTCCGCCGTGATCTCCTTGCCATCTGCACCCTTGAGGATGGCGCAATGGTTGTAGAAGCGTCGGCCTTTGCGGTCAACCGCCTCGGCAAAGGTGCCCAGCGTCACTACCTCTCCAGGCCGTGCCTTGTCCAATTTCTGGATCAGGCGCATGGCCAGCTCGCCATCGGCGGGCAGGGACAGCATGACGCCACCATCTTCACTCTCTTGCTCCAGGGCGACGCGGAGTTTCTTGTAGACGTTGCCGTTGCCGTCATTCTCTTCCGCGAGCTTCGCGGAAATGAGCTTGCCGGTCAGAGACTCCAGCATCGGAACACCGGCGGCGATCAGCGCATCACGGGCCGCCTTGGTCGGGCCGGTGTTGCCGCTGTAGCCCTTCTTCCAGGCATCCTCGCCAGCCTGGGCACGGGCGGCCTTCAGTGCCGCATCGGTAGCCTGATCCTTCAAGAGCACGAAGGCCCCGGCCACAGTGTTGTGGGTCATCAATTTCATGTCACTCTCCGTCAGTAAAGCCGCCGACGAATGTCGGCTGTCGCTTCTGTTCGGAGAGATGTGTGCGCGACGAGATAAGACGTTAAGTTAAAACGCTCAGGCACCCGCTTCTACGTCACCGCGTACGCCGCGCAACAGTTTGCATATACTCAGAATAAACCCACGCATTCATGGCTTGCAGCCGAATGCGTTTTTCCGTAACGAGCCAACCACCCCGCTCCGCGATCACCAGGTCACAGACCGCGATGGCGCATTGCTGTGCCGACGTGTGAATCTCCGCGCCGCGCTCACCAATGGCTCGCCGCAGGAAGACCGACAGGCCAGTTTCCTGTGTCATGGCCCAGGCCGGAAACCAGTCCATGGTCAGATCACATTCGCGCGTGAACATCCGCTCCAAGGCTGTGATGTCCGCATCCCCGACGCGCCTGATCAGCTCGCGTGTGGTTTCTGGCCAACGCCACGCATACCAGCACAGCGGGCCCCATCCCGTCTCCACGCCATCCGCGCCAAATCCCGCGAACACCAGCGCACAGACAACCTCTTGCGATACCCGGCCTGCATCCACACCAGCCCATGCTGCCCAGGCCAATCGCGGCTCCTGAGCCTGCAGATGCATCCACCCAGCATGTGCCTTGAAAGTGTCATCCGAGAACGGCAAATGCGCGAACTGGGAGGCGAGTGCAGCCCACAAGGTTCGCGCGAATGAGTCGACGTGCTCTCCGACCAGCGCCCGAAACTGCTGGATAAGCCCCTCCATCAGAGAAACCGCCTGATCCGCATCCCCCTGCCCTCCGTCAGGGCGACCCTGAATGCCGCGGAGCGTGGCAAGAGCCTTCAGCACGGCTGCGAATGCAGGCCCGTCGGGATGCCCCGAATCAAGCAAATCTTGCAGACCACGGGAGGCATCGTCGTATCGGTGCTCAAGCAGTGCGCTGACCAACTCACTACGCAACAGTGCGGGCGACGGCAAGTCCTCGAAAAGCATCAACTGTTCGAGCTGCGGCGATGTGTTGGAAGATTGCGGCATGGAAAACTCCCGGTGATCGAGGACACCCCTCAACACCGATTCAACATGTGGCGAAATGCGGCAGCCTAGCAATCAGGGCCCTGCTCTGGCGTCTGGGCTTGTCGATCCGCGCACACCGTGCGGTAGTAGCCGTATTCGTCATCGAAGTCTTCCGGCGCCTGGAATCGCATGACGTGGCGCTTGGCGCACGGGTTGTAGTCGACTGGCATGGGCGCGTGAGGCGTCCTGCCTTCAATCCACGGGGTGAAGTGCGCGCAGTTCTCGCACCAGTCTCTCGGCTTTTGCTCCCCCCGTTCATTGCTGCGCCGGGCCAGCTCTTCGATCAACTGGGCGGTCGAGAAAGCGCGCAGCTTGAGGATGGGGTCCTGGCTCATATCGTCACGACCCGCACCGGCGGGCAGCACCGCTCAGGCCGTCACGGGGCGTGCCTGCTGACGGGGTTGCGAGGTCGGCCAGGCGTTCGCCCCGCAGTTTTGCTGTCAGGGCATCCACGTCTGCGGGAGAGCCCCAGGCGAATTGCACGCCAGCGAGTCGGGCGAGATCGTCCGATAGCACAGCGTCATCACTAGCAGCAGCAGTGAGCGCCACCAGTTGGTGTGCAGGAACAGACCCCGTGATGAGTGTGCAGCCGTCGCGGCTGGTGATGACGCAGGAATTGTTCACGACTCAAATCCAATCTTCGTGTTGGTGTTCGACTGGGTGTCATTGGCTGACTGCGACTGCAGCGCAGTCACATTCGGCACCGACCGTGTTGCGGTCAATGTGTTGCGCATTGCCCCCTGATGAATGTCTTGCAGATAGGCACCGAAATCCAGCATGCCGATCTTGCGCATGACCTGGGCGATGCGCATCGAGCGGTCGCAACTTTTGGGCAGAAAGATCACCATGATTCCAGGGTATTCCCGCGGCATGTTCCTCCAGTAATAGGGGGCGTGGAAGGATTGCAAGGCATCTTGAAGTCCAGCACCGAAGAGCACGTCGTAAGGGATGGTGAACATCGCGAATTCGTTGCGCAGTTCTTCAATCGCAGATGCGTTGAAGGCGTAGGAATACAGTTTTCCTTCGAGCGGAACTTTCTGGCCTAAGCGCCTGGCAAGGTAACGCGCTGCGGCAAAATGATGCGCCCCGCCTGCGTTGCTCAAAAAGAGACGACCATCCCACGCATGGCGGACAAAATAATCCCCGCCTTCTGGGTCGAAGATGCGAATCTCCCGGTGATCCAAGTCGCGCTGGAGGGTTTCCGCCGTCATCGGATGGATCATCTCCGGGGAGTCGTTCTCCACCCATGCATCGAGTTCTGCAAATCGTTCTGGAAAACCCTTCGCTGCACCAATGCCATCCACATCGGTGATGTCGCAACTGAAATGAGGAACGATGGTTTGCGAGACGATGCGCTCCAGGCTTGGAACATGGCGTGCCCACCCTTCCCGCAGGCCATTGCGATGGTCGTACCCATGCAGCACACCAGGCCCATAACCGTCAGAACGGCTTTCGTTCCAACGCTGCCAGTGAACGACCCCGGCCTCCATATGAACAACTGGCGGCGGGATTGGCAGTGCAGCGATGGGATTCGATTCGCGCAGAATCCGGGTGATGGTTGCAGGCGAGCCGAGCTGGTCGATCGCAAAATCGCGGATGGTGTTCAGGATGGTGGTCATCTGGCGTTGTCCGAGTGAGGGGTGATCAATGCAAGACACGGCCGATGTAGGCAGATTCCGCCGCCTTGAGCAAAGCCGCGCGATCGATCCCGACACCGACCATTTCTACAGCGGCCACGCTCCAGAGACCGTCGCCGTGCTCATCGATACAGCGCACCGAGTCTTCGTCATATTCGACAAGGGCACGCGGTGGGATTTCTCGAAGACCGGACTCCAGAAGCACAAATCCCCTGCTTTCTCCGGCCATGCGCAGCACGAGAGGATTGGCAGGTTGGTTCGGCGTCACGAGCAGTAGGTCATGAGTGGTGTGCATGCGATTTTTCTCCATGAGAGTTTGCGGTTTGTTCTTGTTTCGCACTAGCGCGCATATGCGCTTTGGCCACCTCTGGCGAGGCGATCTCGAACCGGGGATGTCGCTTCCCATCGGGCGTGACCACCTCCAGGAGATGGATTTGGAAAATTCCGCCAAGCGTCCAATCACATCCAACCTGGGATGATCCCGGCTTATAGGCCCCTGCGTTGGTGAAGCGCCCAATGCAGGAATAGCCGAGGTACTTTTCCACGGCATCCATGTCCGCCCCAGCCCCTGCGCGGATGAGGTCCATTGCGCTCTGAACCGTCCCGCACATCGGACATTTCAAAGCCACATGCTCGGCGGGAACGCCCTGAGCGCGAATGGCCGCCTGGAATTCATCAAGAGAAATGGTTTTGCGTTCCATGTTTCAGTCCGCGCCCGAACGTGGGCAACACAGTACGAGAAGGAGCCGGACGGGTGTATGCCGTCCGGCGAGTCGAATCAGTCATTCGCGGCCGTCTTGAGGGCCTTTGCTACGGTAAATTTCACGCGCTTAGCAGCAGCGATCTCCACCGGCTCTCCGGTGCGCGGATTGCGGCCCGTGCGTGCCTTGGTTTTCGTGACTGAGAACTTGCCGATGTTGTGCAGGGTGAATTCCCGATCCCCTTTGCCCTTTGACAACGCAGCAGTGATGATCTCCGTCAGCGCATCCATCGCGCGGGTTGCATCCGCTTTGGTGAGACCGGATTTGTCAGCCATCGCTTGAATGAGGTCCGATTTGTTCATGGTGTATCCAGATTGAAAGAAGCCCGAAATGAAACATGGAAAAGACGTGGGCCGAACGCGCTCAACCACGGCAATTAGAAATTGTGTGCGATCTTCCGCAACGCATCAGCATTTCCGACGGCATGGTTGAGGCGAACGTCCTTCTCGTCTGCCAGACCATGGGATAACAGAATGCCGCGTGAACGCCCCGGCTTGCCGGGGCAGCCGGCTTAGAACCGGTAGACGAGGCCAACCTGCACCACGGGATACCACTGGAAGCTGTTGAGATCAGATTGCAGCTTGCCTTGCGCGGCCCGTACGTCAGCGGCCAGCGCGGGGTTGCTGGCCGCCCCGGTCGCGGTGATCGTCGCATTCGGGCGCCCCTGGTACATCACGCCCACGTCACTCGTGAAATGCAGACCGGCGCTGTTACTGTTATCGCCCCAGCCGATACCAAGGTACGGAGCCAAGCTGTTGAACGTCACGTTGGCTGTCACGGTGCCTGCCTGGGTCGCGGTGTAGGTCACACCATTGAAGGTGTAGGTTCCGCCGCTGGGTTGCCCCGTCAGACTGAACTTGTTGTCGTTGTAGAACGCGCCGGCCGTGACGCGGAAGCCGCCATCAAACGGATGCCAGTCGCCCAGCAAACCCACGTTGTTGAGTTTCAGGTGGCCGTCATACGCCACACCGCTGGAAGTCGTGTTGTAGCTGTAGTTCAGATAGCCTGCGTTCAGGCGCACGTCGAATTTGCCAGGTGTGACGACAAACCCCACTTGCGGCCCATAACCGAGCGTGCCGGCGGACAGGCCGACATCAATCTGGCCGGCCGATGCGGCGGCCATGAAGCCAATAGAAGCCGCGAGAACTGCGAGCGTTTTCATAGCAGAGTATTTCATGTGTCGTGTTGCGGAACTCTGGCACCCATTGCCAGAGCGGGACAGCGGCCAGTCCGCGAAATTGCTGTCATATCAATCACACCCGAGTTCACGCGGGCCGGCCAGCCTCGCGGCAAACCGTGCTGATCGCGGTAACGCACCGATCAAATTGACCCGCACCGCGTGAATAGCGCCCCCTCGTTCCCGCGCCCTTGCGTAGTAGGTGCGCGCAAACGTGGGCTTCTTTTCCGGGCCTGCAAGAACATCCACGCGCCATTTCTTCCACTCATGCTCAGCCCAGTAAGCAGCCCCCTTTTCCGGGTCACCCAGATAAACCGGATCAAGCATCGCGGCGCATGGTTTGCGGGGCATGTTGCGCAGATCGCTCATCTCTCGCCTTTCAGAATCCGAATTGCGGCGCATCCACCGCGAGTGCGATGTCGATGTTCCTCACCCAGATCGGCGTCGCAGACAACTGGAAGGTCTCTCCCGTCCATGCCAGCAGCAGCGTGCGGCCGATTTCTTCGGCAATCGCCTGCGCAGCATCCGGTGGCACTGCGTTGCCAATGCGTTCGCGCCAGGCGCTGTCGCTCAGACCATCCAGCTCAAGCCATTCCTCGGGATCGACCAGGCTCTGCAGCGAAGCCAGCTCAAGGGTCGTGAAGGGACGATGCCACGTTCCATCTTCCGAAACGATCCGGGCCGCCAGCTTCTCATTCGCCCATGGCATCTCCCAGGAAGCCCCTTCGTCATCCACCGCATCGAAGCAGCACGCTGGTTCACGAGGATCGGCCACGCTCCAGCGGCCGTTATCGTGCCCTGCAGCAGCCGATACAGCCCCACTGGGCGCATCCCAGGCATTGACGCCATAGTGCCCCGCCGTCAGGTAGTGATCGCCCCTGTCTCTCGTCAGTCCCGGCCTCGGGTCAGCCACTGCAAAGGCCCCCTGCCCCGTCGTACTGCCGCTGATCACCGTTCGCGTTGCCCCATCCCAGGCAGCGACCTCATATTTGCCGTGCAGCTTCCTCGGATCAAGGCCGCCGCGCGGGTCTGCCACACACAGGCTTGTGCCACGGTCTCCGGTGACGGCGCGTGAGACTTCTTTCAAACGGACGACCCGGAATTCGTTGCTGTGCTTCGCAGGCCCTTGGTGCCGTGGGTCCGCGACAGCGAATTTGCCTTGGCCCGGCGATTTCACGTTGATCATCGCCCCCGTGGGTCTGTTCCACGGGATCACGCCGTACTGCATGTAGTCGTTGCGCTCACCAGCGAACCTTGGGTCGGCCACCGCATAGGAACCCGTCATCGGACGCCCACTGGAACTGATGGCCCCAGTCGGGCGATCCCAGTGACGCTCTCCGAGCACACTATGGTGCATCTGCGGCACCACAAGATAGTCGCGAAGCAGATCGTTCTCGATGGCCAGCCGGTTCAATGACCGCCAGTCCGATCCGGCCTCGACGAAGGCCAGACGCACCCACGTTTTCCACGCCAATTGCGGCATGCGGTGCATCGGGCCACCGATGCCGTTGCCAGGCACTGGCAATTTACCAATGATCTCACCCACGCTGCGCAACGGCCGTTTCTGCGGCTCGTAGAGAAACGGCGGAACCTTCTCCCGGTGGCGAGCTACCAGCAGATACCGCTTGCGTGATTGCCCCAGACCGCCCAGCTCGCCGCAGTCATGCGGAGCGCCCGCTACGGCGTAGCCATACTGCTCCAGTAGCGAAGTGATCTGGCGCAGCAAGTGGGCACCGCGGTTCTGGATGCGCGGCACATTCTCGAACAAGACAAACTCGGGCGGATCATCACCGAAGGCTTCCAGCATCAGCCACACGCCACGAACCGTCAGCCGATTCAGAGCCTGATATTTGGTGGTCTTGCTGCGCGTCTCTGAGAGCAATCCAGAAAAGCCTTTGCACGGAGCGCTCAGAAAGACGATGTGCGGGCGTTCATTCCCGGCCGATCTCTGAATATCGGCAGGCGTCGCCTCCCGCCACCCCTGTGGTGGCTCTGTGCCATGGAAGTCGCGGTATTGATCGCGGTCGAACAGATCGAGCACCGTGCCGGGCACGCCAGCTAATTGCGAGAAGTCCGCAATGCCTGCCGGGTCCACGTCGACGCCGCCGATGCATCGCATGCGCCCTTGCAGTCCCTGGATTCGAGGTTGCGCCTTGTTGAACCCCCTGGCACCGCCGCCAAGGCCGCAGAACAAATGGAAATGCCGAATCTCCTTCACCTCCATCAGGCATCCCCTTCCTGATCCTTGGCCGCATCCAGTTGCTCTAGCAGCGCATCGATCTTTTCCCGAAGCTCGGGGCGAATGCTTTCGTATCCCGGGTCCGTGCGAACATCGCGCAGCGCCTCGACCATCACCGGGGCCGACTTCCTGACTGCCTTGTTCCAGCGCGCCCCAGGGGCATATTGCCCAGTCGCCTTGCTCTTGCCATCGGCCTGTGCTTTTGCCAGCATCGCCTGCAATACCTCCGGCGCCTTCGTGCCATGCTTTCGCAGGATTCGGATCGCCTCGTTCCCTGCCACCTGCTCGTGCATCACCATGTCGCGCACGCTTTTTGGGGCACTCACCAGCAACAGAAGATCGTCGACATACTCGGGGCCGAATCCAATTCGTGCGGCGATCTCGTCCAATTCCCATCCGAAATTGCGCAGCCGCTTGCATACAACGGCCAGCTCATAGGTGCTGAGTGAGCGGCCGTTGTTGCTTGTGACCAGCGCGACGGTCAGGTCTTCCATCGAAGTCCCTTCCGGCGCTGTCACGACGGGCAGGCTTCGGATTTCCGCGCCCTCTTGAATCGCCAGCTTCGCAGCAGCGAGGCGAGTGTGACCGTCATAGATGTAGACAATCGACTCGCCATTTTCTTTGGCTACAAAACCCGATAGCGGTTTGTCCTGATGAAAGCCGTCGCGCTTGATGCTGTCGGCCAACATGCGAATCTGTGCATCGCGTGCCGGGCCCGGCACGCGCACATTGAACCGCTCCAGCACGTTGATCTTTTCGATCGGGTGCTGCCACAAATCGCGGCTCTTGGAGCCCGCCATTGCCGCTTTCACACTGCCGCGAACCAGTTCCAATTGGTAATCGGCATCGGGTTCTGCGTTGTCTTTGGTGGTCATGTTTCTTTCTCTTTTCTTCATGGGTTGATCAGTACGCGCGGTGTTCGTCCCACCGTTTCCAATTCCCGTGTTTGCTGGTTTGCGGCGCGTAGTCGGGCCGATAGTTCTGGCCTTGATCCCATCGAGAGCGCCAGTGCCGCAAATACACATCTGCAAGCGATGCGTCATGCCATAGCACGATGACGTTCTCGCTGTTTTCCTGCGCCGCAGCTTTGCTGTAGTTGAAGCTGCCCGTCTCCACGGTGTCGTCAGCGACGATCGTTTTGTCGTGATAAATCGGATAGACCCCGATCGTGCGCACAGGCACTCCGGCGTTCACGAGGGCATTGAGCGCATGCCGTCCATAGGCATTTCCTTCGGTGTTCGCCTTCCGATCAACCAACACCATCACATCCACACCACGCCGTTTGGCGTCGATCAGAGCCTTCACCACAGGTGCACTCGTGAATGAGTAAGCCGACACCCGAATCGTGCGCTGTGCCGACTCGATCGTCTTCAAGACAAGGGCTTCACCACTGCCCTCCGGTGAAAAACCCACCGAGACCTGTGCGGGGCCTTGTACGGTGACTGGGGCCTGATGCGCGCCGAAATCGAACGTATGCCGATACCCCCATGCCCCGGCCGTCCCGGCCGAAGCAAGCAACACGACCGCAAGAAATGCCTTCTTGAACTGAACCATCTTCAACTCCCGTATGTGTGTGATCAGACCATCACGTAACTGAAAAACGCATGCAAATTCTTGACTTGCCATCTATTTTAGGCCGTCTTATACTGAATCGCAATCGTTGCAAATGAAAAATGAAACACCTACACACAACACCAGAAACCCATGACCCGCAGTCGCGGGTGAAGAGCCGCATTCGCGGCGTAGGACACGCATTCGCGTGTGTAGGAACCGCCTATGGCGGGTCAAACCCCGGTGAGCCGCTTTGCGGCAAAGGCGCGGTGCGCAAGCGCACCGCAAATAACCCGCTGCGCGGGTAACCCCAGAGAGGCATCCCCAATGCGCCCCGACATCCTCACTGCATCCGGCCGGTACTTCGACTTCCTGCATCCCGAGGACTGCGAGTTCGGCATTGAAGAGATCGCACACGCCCTGTCGCACCTGTGCCGCTTCACCGGTCACGTTTGTGAGTTCTATTCAGTTGCGCAGCACAGCGTTCTGGTGTCCCAGATCGTCCCGCCTGAACACGCTCTTGCCGGTTTGCTCCACGATGCGGCGGAGGCGTTCATTGGTGACGTAGCTGCCCCGCTCAAGCAACTCCTGCCCGACTACAAGTCCATCGAGGCCCGAGTCGAATCGGCGGTTCTCACCCGCTTCGGCCTCCCGGCCAAGCTGCCGGCCTGCGTGAAGCATGCAGACCTCGCGCTGCTCATGACCGAGCGGCGCGATCTGATGCCCCCTCACGACGACGTGTGGTTCGACGGTCAGATTCAGCCTCTGCCGCAGCGGATCATCCCGATGACCTCGGAGGCAGCTCGCTCGATGTTCTTTCACCGGTTCGCTCAACTGACCGGCCCTACAGCGTCGCTCCGCGCCGCCTGATGTATGCAACCTGATCGTTCCATCCACAACCACAAAGACCTAGGAGATCCCATGTCCACCGACTCGCTCGAATCGCAATACTTCCCGCTTATCGAGGCGCAATTCCCTGGCCTTCTTGAAGGTCTTGCGTCGCCCCGCATTGAAACCCTCTCCATCGAGATCGACGACATCGACATCGCCTGCGAAGCGGCGATACGAGAGGAAAAAGTCGACCCTGACGATGCACCGCTCGCCGTCTACACAGAAGTCCTTGACGACGTGCGCAGTCACAACCCAGGCATCCCCTTACCCCAGGGCATTCTCATGCTGGTGATCCAGCATGGCGACGCTGAGACACCCAGCCGCATAGCCATTCCGGTGCGCGTTGGAGCAACGTCATGACCACCTCGGGACCACAGGGCACCCCTGCCCAGGCATCCCCTGCGCGCAAGGCCGCGTTCAGCGCTGCGCTCCAGCGCGTGCCGGACCTGATCGAGGCAAGCAATTGGGGCCACTCTGGCAAGTTACGCGAGATCGCGAACACGATCGCTGATGACATTGAGGCACACAGCCCGGCGCTCGCGAGAAGGATCAAAGCCCGGTTTCCACGTGAAATGAAACCCTTGCGTCCGCAGGCCCCCGAGAAGCTGGTGGTACTCGAAACACCTCGCCATAGGCTGGATGACGTTGTACTGCCGTCGGCAGTCGTTGCAGAGTGCCGAGCGATTCTCGGTGAGCATGCCAGGCGCGACGATCTGCAGAAATTTGCGTTGGAGCCTCGTCACAAAGTGCTGGTCTATGGACCGCCCGGTAACGGCAAGACCATGCTGGCCGAGGCGCTGGCCAAGGAACTCGATGTTCCGTTCCTGCGTGTGCGCTACGGCGGGTTGGTCGCAAGCCATCTCGGCGAAACGGGCAAGCACATCGATGAGGTGATGGAATACGCAGCCACAGCGCCCTGCGTGCTGTTTTTCGACGAGTTCGACAGTATTGGCGCAGACCGCAATAGTGGGGATGTCGGCGAAGTTCGGCGCATCACCAACCAGTTGTTGATCGCGATGGAACGCCTGCCTTCGCATGTGATGTTCGTTGCGGCGACAAACGCCATGCAACTGGTTGATCTCGCGCTCAAACGCCGCTTTGACTTCACCATCGACATTCCGGCGCCAAGCAGCGCCCTCATGGCCACATGCGCAAGCCGCGAGCTGGCACCCCGACTCACTCCCGGCCATGACTTGTCGGACCTAGCGGAAAGGGTTGCCGCTCTTGGCCTGCCGAGCCTGCATGCCGTCACTCAGCTTTGCCGCCGGATGCGGCGCGATCTCGTGCTGAACGGCGGCCGCGGAATCGAAGCGTTGTGCGGGAACGACCCAGCGTTTGATGTGGAGCAGCTTCGATGACCGACCTCGCCACTCCCGACAAGCATGGAAAGTCTCGTTCCCCCACCACGCACACATTCCCCAAGGAAAGCGACTTGCTGGAATTCCGCCGGCGGCTTTCTTTCAGGAGCAACCTATGAGTCACGTGAGCACAACCCCCACCATGGCCGACGTGTTCGTTGCGGCATTTTCCAAATGGGAGAAATTGCCTCCAGGAGAAGAACCCAGCTTTGCCGAGTATGTCCGCACACGCGCTCTTCTCGGGCATGGCAAAGGTGAGTTCTGCGGCTATTCACACTACGACCTGCGAGCATGCATCGACGCCCCCGCGCTGCGCTATGACCTCATCGACTTCGAGGATGGCTCGTTTGCCATCCGTCGCTGCGATCCGATAGCAAAACTCGGCGCCACATGGCTGATCGCACGCCCAGAAGATCGTCATCCCGCAGGAGCGCAATGATGGACACCGCAAGCACATCCCCAGAGTCAATCATCGTCTATACCAAGGCCCGTCGAGACCAAGCGCAGATCATCGAGTGGATCGGCGCATTTCTTGGCATGGCCGGCGCCTTGGCGCTGTCCTGGAACGTGCCGTGGAGCAAGTGGGGTTGGGTCGGCTTCCTGGCATCCAATCTGTTCCTCATCGCACTGGCGATCCGCAAGCGGATGTGGGGTTTCCTGATGATGCAGCTCGTGTACACCTACACGAGCATCAATGGCATCGTGCACTATTTTTGAGCTGCCCGGCCCTCGCAAGAGGGCTGGGCGTTTTTCGTTGTACCGTGAAAGGAAAGAGAGATGGATCGGGAAATGTTGATGGAAGGGGCCCTTGCACGGGCCGTATCGTTGCTGCGCAGCACGAATGGTCGGGCACGCGCAAAGTCTCGGGAGGTCATCGACAACCTGTCGAGTCTGGCTGAGTTGCTTGGAATCGATCTCGGCGACGAGTGTTGCTACGCCGGCCGCATGCACATCATCGGCGGCAGCAAGCGCGTGATGCTGGTCGGCACACTGGACATCGTGTCTGGTCGCATCGCGCTCGAAGACATTCAGTTCCGCCCCCCCTCAGCGGACTGTAGCGTCGAGTTCGTCGTGCACCGGGGTGGCAAGTTCTGGCCGATGGACGTGTTCTTCGCGGACAAGCCAACCGGACTGGAGGTCTACGCCGGCGAAGGACTGGACGAGCTGCGGGCCTACATGGCGGGCGTTGACTCGCCGCCACGGCGCATGCAGCAAACCGCGATCGATCAATCTGGCGCCGCTGGAATGCCAGCGCACTGTTGACCGTTTTTATCTCCCTGGCGTCTTACCGCCCCTCCAGGGCGGTTTTTTTGCCAGACATTCTTCCTTCAAGTCGCCCACATCTCCATCGCAAAGCGAACGCCAGCATCCGCCGGCGGCTTTACTCACGGAGATAACCATGCAACAACGAAATGAATGGCTTGATGACTCGACCACGACCAGACATACCTCTGAGTCTGCTTTTTCGGCGCCCAGACTTGATCTTCGCGACTATGACCGTTGCGTCGTGTTTTTTAGCGGGGGCAAGGACTCTGTAGCGTGTGTGCTTCATCTTCTGGAACAGGGTGTGCCGCGAGAGAAGATTGAACTGCACCACCACATCATTGATGGCCGGGAAGGCAGCACATTGATGGATTGGCCCGTGACGGAAGACTACTGCGAGAAGTTTGCCCAGGCGCTCGGCCTGCGCATCTTTTTCAGTTGGAAAGTCGGTGGCTTCGAGCGAGAGATGACGAGGCAGGACGCACTGACAGCGCCCATCGCATTCGAGCGAGAAGGGGGCGGCCTCACCATCACCGGGGGCGAGCGCGGCAAGGCCAGCACTCGACGCAAGTTCCCGCAGGTTTCACCGGACTTGAGAGTGCGCTGGTGCAGTGCTTATCTCAAGGTCGACGTGGGAGCCCGAGTCCTCATGACCGAGCCACGCTACCTTCGGGGCAAGACGCTGGTCGTCACAGGGGAACGCGCAGAAGAGTCCAAAGCCCGCGCATGCTACGCCACACTGGAGCCCAATCGATGCGATCGCCGGGACGGCAAGCGCGTGAAACGGCATATCGATCACTGGCGCCCTGTCCACGGCTGGACCGAAACACAGGTCTGGGAAATCATCGAGCGGCATCGCATCAACCCACACCCTGCGTATCACCTGGGCTGGGGACGATGCTCATGCCGGACTTGCATCTTTGGCTCGGCAAACCAGTGGGCCACGGTCGCGGTGTATATGCCATTGGCGTTCAAACCGATCGCGGACTATGAGCAGCAGTTTAAGACGACGATTCATCGCAGTCTCACCGTGCGACAACTCGCCGACAAGGGCACTCCTTACGAGGTCGATCCCACGATGCTGGCCCTGGCCAACAGCGTGGCCTACACGGATGCGATCATCGTTGACGAATGGAGACTCCCGGTCGGGGCCTTCAAGGAATCGTCGGGTCCAACCTGATCCGAATATGATCCCGCCGCCGCACCTCAAGGTGTGGCGGTTTTTTTCCGTTCCTTCATAGACCTGCTCGAACCCTCCGCAAAGCATGATCAAGGCCCCGCACCATACCAAGGTGCGGGGCCTTTTCTCTGGGCGACGCTCACAAAAAAGCCCCTTGCCGGCGACGGCAGGGGGCAAAACCTCCAAGGAGACACACGATCATGACAACCGTGTTTGGGCGATGCGGCGAAGCTCCGCGGCCGTGCGAACGGTGCCGATGCCGCGATCAATGGTTCTGGCGATGGACTCGGGAAGAGGGCCCAGATGCCGCTCGATGGCGCGACGCTCTGGAACCCCTGCACGGCCTTGCGAAACGCACGTAATAAAAGCCTGTACCGCACGTGCGGAGGCTTGGGATTGGGAAATGGTCATGGTCAACTCCAGTGGTTCAGACATACGCCATGGAGATGCGTGCGCGCAAGGGGAAAATTGCACACTTCTAATAGCGAGCGCTCCATGAAAAAAGCCCCACCGAAGTGAGGCTCTGTTCTGTGATCTGGGGACTATGCGTGATTGTCATTTTCCCACGGCGTCATGGAGTAAGCCGTCAGAGCAAACACCATTCCCCTTGCGCGCACGCATCCCTTCGTCAGAAGGCGACATTCGTGGACGAGCGGCCGGCCAGCCGCGCTATCCCGCGCATCACCGACACGGTGGCCACCTGGCTGGAACGGCCACCACCAGCCTCTTCGCGGCAACGCATCCGCGAAAAGCCCTCCCTCTCCATTCACAATAAGCGTCAGACTTAGCCCTCGGCGACCAGCCCGCCGGGGGCGTTTTTTTGACCGTTATTTTCAAGAGCCGCGTTACCCGGCTCCGCAAACATCTCCCCACCATAAGTCGACCGACGCGGTGTCGTCGACTTCCATTCAAAAGGAGAACTACAAAATGAATGACTTTCTCAAAAACCTCAAGGCTTTGGCCTTTTTCGCTGGGCACACGGTGTTCGCCATCATGCTTTTCGCCGTCATCGGTGCCGGCGTGATTGGCTTGCATCAACTGCAATTGGCTATGGTCGACTACGGCATGGAGGGCTGGTACACCTGGGTGATGCAGGCGCTGGAAGCAGTCCTCTTCATCGCCGACGTGCTGATGTTTTGCCTCTGGCTCTCCGCCAGCATCAAGACGTGCATCGACACCATTCTCGGTGAATAATCGAGTCATGCTCGACACGAAAGGAACTGCAATGAAGGTATCCCGTCAAGTATGGAGCTGGTTCTGGGAAGGTTTTTTCGAGTCCCCACGCGGGATGATCGAAATGGCTAAAGGCTTGGTAAAAGCCATCTTCCACAACCCGATTCTTGATCGCAATAAGTAAACACGTCAGACCAGAAAGCCCCACCCAACCGGTGGGGCTTTTTTTCATGTGTGCTGCGGCGCCATCGCCCCTTCCCATCCTGCGCACGCATCTCCAGTTCGTAAGCGATCGCCGACATCCCGTCGGCGACACCAAACCAAGGAGAAAGCAATGCCTATATTGATGGTGAACGACAGAGAAATCATGCGCATGTCCCATGCGCACATCCCATTCCATACGCCAGCCAAATCGGGAGATCGTCGCTGGAAAATCGTGGACGAGAAATCTGGCCGGATCATCGACCAGTACCGACCATCAAGCGCGACGAAACCACAACCCATCACTCCGTTCAAGGGGTCCTGGGCCGAGTCGATGCAGACACTCAAGCGCCCATAACCGCGAGGCCGCCATGAGCATCTTTTCTGACGTTAAAGAAAAGGTGTCACTGGAAGCGTTCCTGCGGGAGCAGGGATTCGACATGGCCAGGTTCGGCTCGGGTCTGCGGTCAAGACGGTGCGTCTCGCCAACCTGCGGTAGCGATGCTCCGTCCAGCGCGAAGATGCGACTGTCCGTTCGTGGCGAGTTCTGGAAGTGCTGGGCTTGCGGCGCGAATGGCGATGTGTCCAGGGCTGCCGCGCTGTTGTGGGGCATCCGTCAGGATGCCGCCGCGAAACGCCTGCTACAGGATGCTGCGCGCAGCTCGGCGCACACCCTCATGGCCACGGCGCGGACTGCGACACCTCCGGCCATCGTTGCCCAGCAACGCGCGCTGGAGTCCGTGATCCGCACGCTACGCAGCACACCCATGATGAGCGCCGATGTTCTGGCCTTCCTCATCGGTCGTGGGGTCCGGGAAGACGTGGCTGAACGTGCAGCGCAAAGCGGGGTCATCGTCGGACTTCCTGGCGATCCCGATCGTGCGCGAGCGCAACTGGAGAACCTGGTCGGACGTGATCAACTCTGCGCTGCTGGCTTGTGGCGCCCCGAAGCCCCCTACCCCGCACTGGCCTTCCGGCCTCTACTGGGTTTGCTAGGAAGCTCCGGGATCGAGGCCATCAAGGCGAGCGCCGCGTTGCCGGACGAACCTTCCGGGCCTTCGATGCTGCGTTACGGGGAAGCGCGCGAGCCCTACACCCTGAGAACGGATGCATGGTGCAGCGACGACGACTGGTTTGTGGTGAACGGGATTCTCGAAACGCTCACCATCAAATCCATCGTCTCCAGCAAGACCAGTGTCATGGGCATCCCAGGCGCCACATCGTGGCGTGTCGGCAGCGATACAGGTGTGCGATCGGAATGGTTTGGAAGCCTGACGGGCAAGCGCGTGACTGTCGTCCTGCGGGATGAAGAAGCACGATCTAACCCGGCTGAATCCCATGCCCTGGCTCACGCTCTGTATCGGCGCGGAATCCGCGTGCAGAACTTCTCTTCGGAGGAACTTTCTGCCTCGCAGGATTGCCTGGTTTAACCTGGCTTTTAGTGACATCCCCGCGGCAGATCACCCTGCCGCGGGTTTTATTTTTTGGCGCAGGCATTTCCTTGGACAGAAGCGACTTTCAGCATTCGCTGAAGGCTTCCATTGCGAAGGGAGTACCCATGTCAACACTTACGGAACATTGTGATCACTTCAAGCAAGATGCGGCACGAAGCGATGCACAGAGAGCCGCTGATACGTTTGGATTGCCACAGACCGTCTACAAGACCGCCAATACATACGGCTGGACCAATACGAACGCTTTGGCCAACCTTCTGTCCGATCCAGGCACGCAAGTTGACATGACGGTCCTGCCGTTTCGTTACTTCACGTGACCCTGCGATTTTCCGTCGCGCCTTATCGGGTGCGACGGCCTTCTCGTTTGTAGGGCCCGATCCCCCGAGACGCACGCATCTCCTGACGGTAAGCGATTGTCGGCATTCCGCCGGCGGCTTTACTCAAGGAGATTCCCATGACATCCACGACCAACAGCCTTCTTGCAAAAGCCCTTCACTCGGAGATTATCAAGCGTGAAACCGAGTGCAACCAGCGGGCATCAGAGATGGCAGAGCGCGATGCCATCGTCGCTCAGCTCCACGCAGGCGTCCGCGCCGTTGAATCGCAGCTCATCGCGCTCTCGCTGAAAGGAGACTACGGCGTCGCTGTTCCCTTTACGGACGCACAAGGCCACAAGGGCGTCGAAGCGATTTACGAGCAAATCGGGATTAAGGTAGCTCTCGGTCCCCGCATTTCGCCTCAAGCCATCTCGCTCACGATTACCGCTCGCAACGGCAACACACCGGCCAGTGCGCATCTCAGCATCGTGCGCAAACACCCCTGGAAGACAGAAGAGGTCAAATCGTGGGGCGCGCACACCCCAACCGACGAAATGCTCGCCGCATTCTTCGCCGAGCTGGCCAAGCATGTCGTCACCACAGACGCCTCCGCGCAGGCATAGCCAAAGCGCTCTGCAAGACCGCCGCCAACTCTCAAATGGGTTGGCGGCGTTTTTATTGTTCGGCGCAGACATTACCTCCATCAAAGCGACTGCTGGCATTCCGCCAACGGCTTTCTTTTCAGGAGTGAATCATGAACGAATCCAACGCCCATACCAGCTTGCACCAAAACAGAATGATCGCGCAACAATGCTGCAACGCGATCAATACTCTGGATAAAACCAGCTTCCTCGGCCAGGACATTCCTTCCTGGCGTGCTTCACGCAACTCGCTCATCGCCACGATCGTGAGTTGCGGATACGAGCTGCAAACCGCAGAAGGCAGTTCCCCTCAAGGTTGGGTGATCAAGCCCTTGCCATCGGCCGCGCCCGCTCTGCGGCACTTTGCCGTGTCAGGCCGCATCCCGGGTAGCGATGAGGACACGCTGTTGACGCTGCAAGCCGCCGACCGTGAAGATGCTATGGAACGATTCACCAGCAGCCTCTATGACCTCGAAGCAGACCCCGCTGCGTCACGCCGTAACGTCATGGACGCATTCGGCGATCTGATTTACATCACCTCCGTTGCCGCTTCGGACAGCCCCATCGAGCTGGTCGACTGACTCGCCAGCCCCGCCCTTTCAAGGACGGGGCTGGTTCTCTTTGCGCGCAGCCATCTCTATCGGCAGAAGCGACTGCCGGCATTCCGCTGGCGGCTTCTCTACAGGAGAACTCCAATGAACATCGAAGTGTGCGATCTGTCCGGTGAAAATCTTGACTGGGCGGTGTCGAAGTGCGAAGGCACACTCCGCGCACCTGGCACGGCCGCCTTGCCGTATTCCTCGGATAAGGGACTGGCAGCCCGTGTGATTGATCGGATGGGCATCAAGATTTACGCCGACGATCCGGTTGCCCCATTCAAGGCCATCTACCAGCCTGACCCCAACGAACCCCACTACTTCTTTCGTCAATTCGGGCCGACAGCGGAAATCGCTGCAATGCGCGTCCGAGTCGCCGTGACGCTTGGCAGTTATGTCACCCTGCCCGCTGTGATCTCAATCTGACCCAGCCGCCGCGCACCCTTGGTGCCGGCGGCGTTTTTCTTCTCCTATCGCGCAGTGATCTCACTGTTTGAAAGCGACTGTCGGCATCCCGCCGACGGCTTTTATTCAGGAGATCATGATGCAGAAAAAAATTATGGTTGAACTCGGGCAGGACACCCCTGCATACGCCAACTTCATCATGGACGCGGATGCGTCCATGGAAGACATCAAAAAAGAGGCACGCCACCAGGCGGACAATCTCACCTTCAAACCATCCTGGGACTGGAGCGGTCTACGCATCGTCGACATCACACGCGACGATGGAGTGTGCCTTGGCAGCGACATCCCCTTGGAAAGCAGCGGTGAAGACCTTGGTCTCGTTACCGAAAGCTGGCTGCATGGGATCATCCCTTTTTCCAGTCTGCGTGGCGAGGTCGAGCGTCAAGGCGTCCTGCGCGAGGTATCGGATGATCACCCGATGCGTACCCTACAGGCCGAGTATCACTTCAAAGATGAGGCAGCTCCGAAGATCGTTCGCTTCATGGCACCGGAGGATGCGGGGCCCGATGAGATCACCATGCTGGCTCACAAGGCTATCGTGCGACTCACGGCGCAACATCGCATCATTCCTGCGGAACCGTCGTACGAATTGGATTTCGCGCCATTCAAGCTGGTGATCGAGGTTTTCGCACTCGATGAGTACGGAGATTCACCGGGAGCCGCCATGATCGAGATGAACGCTGGCTTCGTTCGTCATCTCCAGCGGTTGTCCTCTCTGTGTCTCAACAACAAACTGTGGGTTGTCAAGGAAGATGCCGCTCCAGCATGGGATGATGAAAGTCTGAATATGCGGGGAGATTTTCTTACGGTTTCCCGTGAGGGAAATTTTTGGTATAGCGCACATCCAAAGCATCAGGATTACAACTGCGAAACACGGTCGATCAACATCGACGACCTCCTGGCTGCGATTGCGCGTCGTGACGACGCCGAACAGGATGGTCAATGTTTCCGCTGGGTCGATGGCGTGCTGTTCTACGCCGCGGATCACGGCTACGTGCTGGACATGGCGGAAAACTGGCTGCAAGCCAATCCTGGCGACTGGGTGATCTTCAACCCTGGCGAGTACACCTGCTCTGACGATCGCGCTGGCTTCTGGAACAATGATGAGGGCTGGACCACCCTGGAGGGTGCAACTCGCTTTCACAGCATTCCGACCTCACTTCCCATGGGTGGTGCGGATGGTTCTGCAGGCCAACCGCTTTGCATCGGAACCATGAAGGATTACACCGTCATGGTTGCCGAGGAACCGATGGGCACTGCGTTCGCTTTCCAGTGTTTCGCGGAAGACGAGAAGCACGCCATCGAGCAGGCCGAGAACGCCTACCAGGGTTACGCCGTTCAAAGCGTGTGCCTTTCTGGCTCCGAGATCGCGTAATCGCCACCGCCTGACCGTCCCTCTCATCCAGCACGGGTGAGAGGGCGTTTTTTCCTGTGTCTTCGCATCCGGCGCTTTCATCTCCATGAGCAGAAGCGACTGCCAGCATCCCGCTGGCGGCTTTATCAGGAGAGAGAATCATGTTCAATTACCAAGCGCCCCATCAACCTATGCCGATGGGTATTTTGTATGGCCTCTGGGAAACACTGGGTGCCACACCTGTTGTGGAATCGCCCACGGGACTGCGCATTGATCTCGACTGGATGACCTTTCAAAAAGGCACCCTCGTTGAGGACATCTGGCATTGGTTCGAGGCGCAAAATCCTCGCTTCATCGTCGGCGACGTGATGCAAGGCCAGCGCGTTGATGACAAAGGCCAAACCTTGCCTTCAGCCAACAGTGACGCAATGCTGCGATTGGAACTTGACGCGCTGATCGAGCGCGGCCTGACCTTCAGCCAATGCGTCGTTGCCTTCGGAAAGAACGATAACGACAGCCGCTATCTAAAGGCCGCCCGAGAAATCTATGGCCGAGATGGCGAGCTTGAATTTTCTTCTGCGACGCGCGCATCTCCGGTTCGTAAGCGACTGCCGACATTTCGTCGACGGCTTCATTTTCAGGAGATCATCATCGTGCAAGCCAAGATTTACGCAGCGTGTCGCAGCCCCAGAGCTGAGGTCATCCAGACCGATGAAGGCTTCCGAAGTCGCGTCAAAGTGACCAAGAGCGGCTGGATGGAAAGCACTATTTACCGAAACCCAGCCGACGCTCTTGCGGTTTGTCGCCAATACATCCGCGAAGCCTCTCAAGGCCGTATCGATCCTGTCCGCGCCCTCAAGCTCATCTGAGCCCCGTAGGGTAGGGGCCCGCAAAGGGATAAATGCTCTAGTGCCTCTCTGGCCACCGTTTATGCCTGAACCAACTCCATCACCTGCAAGGGCGGTGGAGTTTCATTTTTCATGCACGCATCTCTCCATCAAAGCGACTGACCTTCATCGAAGGCGGCTTTCTATCAAGGAGGTAATCATGCAGGAACAGCAATTCAACCCGTCCATGATCGCGGGATGTGAAGCAGCACTGGACGCTGGCGTTTTTTATCAGGACGCATTTGAGGATTTTGTTATCGAAAAAATGGGCGGATTCGACTGCCAGGCAACTCTGGCGATGAATCTTTTATTCGTTCGCCAAGCCAAATCACATACGGTTCGCCAAGAGGTCAATCAGCTCATGGACATGGAACAGCGCATCGCAACGATGCCCAGAGGGCACTACGCCATCATCAAGACAATCAACCCGCCAGAGTTGGTGTCTTTCCGGTTCTTGGTGTCAGACGGCACTGGCGATGTCAGCACAGGTGGGAAATTCGACACCTACGACACCGAGCCAAGCCCGGAGACCATCTTGCGCAAGATGCATGGCTATGAAATCTACCTCTGCCGCAAGATCGTGGAGCAGCGCCGCGAGAAAGCGCGTGACATCGATGCCCTGACCTCCCTCAACATCCATGTCGGAATGAAGATCAAGGATTACAAGTGCCCGGGTGAAGTGAAGCCGTTCAGCAGTGCAACCGTGATCGAAGTGCATCCAAAAACTGGCACGCTCAAGCTCATGCTGATGCGGCGTGGAACATCGAAACGATGGGGACACACTGTAGGAGCGACGCGGCTGAAGGAACTTCTGACCAAAGCTGAAGCAGGCTGAAGCGCCGATGAACAACGTCATTTTTTGAATCATGCCCCATCACCACTTGGTGATGGGGCATTCCTTTTATGCGCAGACATCTCCTGCATGAAAGCGACTTGCTGGCATTCCGCCAGCGGCTTTGATTCAGGAGAAGATGATGAACGGATACAAGGCGTTTTACAAAGGCCGTCAGGTCGAGGTCATGGCCAACACGAGCTTCGAGGCGCAGCAAAAGGCCGCAGCCCTACTCAAGGCGAAGAAGAGCTATGAAGTCACGGTCATGCTTTGCGAAAAAGCCGGCGTGCAGGTCGTCCATGTGCCTTGCATGTAAGGAGGCGTCATGTCGATCACCTGCCCCTACTGCAAAGCAAAGGCTCAGCTCGCCAGCGCGGCCACCGTGTATCGCGGCGGCCTGGCAGACAAGAAGGTTTGGGTCTGCTCGAACTTCCCATCCTGCGACGCTTTCGTCGGGGTTCATGAGGCGACGGATAAACCGCTTGGCTCACTAGCCAACAAGGCGCTGCGCGCTTTACGCAAGACGTGCCACGCGAAACTCGATCCGTTGTGGCGATCCGGGGAATTCGCGCGTAAGGAACTTTACGGTCTGGCCGCGACGTTCTTCGGGAAGCGAGAGTTTCACATTGCCGATCTTCGGGATGCGGACTGCGAGGACTTTCTGGGCCGATTCGATCTCTTCGTCGAATTTTCCAGGACTCTTCAACGCCAACCTCCAGATGCCAAGCTGGTCACCTGCTTGCGGTATCTCTTCGTCGAGATGCAGAAACGTCCGAAGACCTGCCTGCCGCTGGAATCCTATCGTGGCCACCGGGCCAATCTGGATTCAGGGGTCAGAGCCGGCCTTTTGACTCGGTTCGAGAAGAGTCGTCATGCGTACTACTCGTTGACGCAATCAGGGCGATCGGCACTCCTGGTCTGATCTCGTCTTTTTTGTCGTAACCCAAACCCCGGCGCCATTCGCGCGCCGGGGTTCATTTTTTGCAAAACATCATTTTGGTGTTTTGCAAAATAACTTCGCCATATCATGGAGTTATCCATCCCCAGCGGCGCACACGCATTTCCTTCACAGAAGACGAATTCAGATCGCCGTGCGCGTGACGATTTTGCAATGCGGCTCAACTCCCCGCAACGCTCGACAGCGTAGGCTTCTGGCTTCCATGTCCTCATGGGCGCCATAGACCGGGAGAAGAGACTTCAGACACCTCTTCTCTCATCACCCCCCAATCCGCGTTCCCCTCAATTCGCCAACCATGGCGCCCGCTCCACCATGCCAACAAGCCGCGCCAGGCTGGCCTGCATTCTTGCTACGTCGAGCGCACTTCCGCCCCCCACTCCACCACGCAGCGACTCGATCTGGGCGTGTGCCGCTTCAAGCCGCTCGCGCAAACTGGAGCGAGCCTCATCATCCTTGATCATCAGCATCTTGCGCACAGCATCCAGACCAGCGATCGCCTGCTCAAGGCGCTGCACTGCTGAAACGAGAACGTCGATCTGGTTTGCGATACGCACCATGAAGTCAAACCTCTCCTGCGCGGATGCTTGCGGTAAGCCCTCAAGCTCGCTCATGACCCTTTCTTGTATAGCCGCGCTCGGATGATCGTCTGGCGTCCCCTGCGCTCCATATGGAGACGCATCGGATCGACGTGATGCCTTCAATGGCCGAGCTGCCCCCGCCGATGCTCCCTCTGGTGCCCGGAAGGATCGGGGCGCCAACGCATCCCCTTGAGGCGCCAACAGTCTCAGGATGACATCAAAATCGAACTTCCGCCCTCTTCGCGCTGCGCTCAGTGTGCCGTCCTGACTGCGGCGTTTGAGAGTGATGTAGGACACATGAACACCATGTTCCTGAAGTTTCTTCTGCACGGATGGAAGTGACATCGGGAGCATATTTCGACCTCTTCAGGCTCAGTGATACCGTAATGATACCACATCAAATTTGCGCGCCAGAAGCCCCGTGAAACATCTCCGATCACGACCTTGTTTTCATCCTTTCATCTGCATGATGCATTTGATTTTATTGAGAAATTTATGTGCAAGCCAAAGCTGTCAATCTGCCGTGAAACATCACACTGCAGGGCACTCGAAACGCTGTTTCGGGATCATCCGTGCACCCTCCTTGGTGATGTTCAGGTTGCGCCATTCAGCTCAGGAAACGTCTCGAACGCCATGCGAACGGGCATCGATCCTTTGATCTGGCCATCCTCCGACATGGCGATCAGGAAGTCGGGCGCCTCGGCCCGTAGCCTCAGCACCAAGGGATCACCTGTCCGTGTGGACCGCACAGTGCACCCTTCCCCTCGCTGAAGTTTTCCAAGAAAGCGCTCGAATGCCCGATTTTCCCGCTCCGCGCGCATCGCTTCCTGTTCTTTCTGTGCGTCGTGGCGCCGTCGCCATGTCCAGTCCCGTCCAGGGTTCTGCTCCAGGCATGATTTCAGGTACATAAAGGCCCTTCCCCCGCGTAGCGACAGCGTGTGCAGGTAGCTACCCACTGTCTCGTACACGTCCTGCAGTTTGCACTGCTGTGCCTTGCAGAGCGTGAGTACGGCGCCGAGCTGCCCTTTTGACATGCCGGTCTCGCAAGCGATCATGTGAAGTTCACGCCCAGGTGAGGGCCTTTCTGCCAGTTTGCTTTGCTGACTTTCCTGGTTATCCACAGGGGCCGGCGCCGCAGGCGCGCTTCTCTCTTCAGCTTCTATGGGTTTAGGGGGAACCTCAGAAATGTCTGCCAAATTTGGCAGTGGGGTGGTGCGTAAGTCCTTGTTTTTATGTGTGCGATCTTGGACCCTGAACCAGTCGGCAAGGGCATTTCCAGCCCACCTTGTCACCGAATATGCGTCACCTCTTGGCGTGAAAGATAAGGTGGTGGATTCGAGATAACCTGCAGTGCGCAGCGTCCGTAGATGTCTGGCTATGGAGCGCTCGCTTGTGCCATGCGCCGGCTGCCCGGTGGCTGCTTCGATGACCTGAGCAACCGATCTGGCGAGCTTTGGAATGGTGAATCGGATCACCCCAGGCTCCTGGCCATGCGTCTTCAGATCGGTGATGCCGGCGAGCAGCATGGCAGCAACCCCGATGGTTCGGCTCTTGTGACGACCGGCCAGAGCCTTCCAGGCCCCAAGCATGCCGCGCACGACGCTCTGTGGTAATTCTTTATGACTGCGGACGCTCTCCCCGCGAACGATGAGGGCGGCAGCGTCCAACACGGTGGAACTGAAGCACATAGGACTCTCCTGAGAGAGCCCGCCTAGGGTCCGTCACAGAAAAACGACGGCAAAGAGTTCCCAGGGCTTGCAAGTTCCGCGAAAGTGGATAAAATTATCAACTGAACGGCTTACAAACCGAGTTCCCTGAGTAGCTGGTAACTGCTCAAGGATGAACGGCTCGGTGGGGTTAGACTCTTTGTTCGTTTTTCTGTGGACGGCCCGCCTTGGCGGGCCTTTCGCTTTTTAGCCTCGTGAAAACTGAATTTTTGATCCGTGTCGCTGAGCCGATTTGCCTTGAAGGGCATGATCGACACCATTGACGCGGCGCTGGACAACAAAAAAGCCCGCACGCGCACGCTTCGGCGCGACGGGCTCTTTGTCGTTCTGGCATGATGCGAGGCGCACACTTGGGTGTGCACAGAGCAACATCACGGGTGGAATGGTGGCGGATTGTGCGTTAGCTGAGGATGAATGCGCAACGCGCGTAGGCTTCTGCGAATGGGCTATGGCCATGTTTCAACTCCGAGGGTTTGAATCCAGACAATGCGGATGCTACTGCCTCGAAAATTAGAAATCAATAACGTCTCTTAACGCCACGCGCCGCGTTGCTCATAAATGGCGTTTTTGTGCAAAACGTCACGGAATACAAAAATTTTTGCTTTTAATCGATTGATGCTTTGCTGTGTTCGGGCTACATATTTCCATTTCCTGATAGTTCGCGCATTGCGACTTCGATCTGCTGCGTCGTCACGTAGCGCGAAGTTCCGTGCATCAGGTGCTGTCCAAGAGAAAGATTGTTCGCGATACGCAAGATGGCGTGCGCGTCCGCCGGGGCACTGCCCTGAAGGCTTGCCGCGACTTGTGCAGCCCACAGAGCCGGATCACCATCGATCGCATCGCTGTGCGATTGCGCCCAATCGAGTACCAGGCGCAGCATAGCTTCCTCGCCTGGTGCCTTGAACCCGATTTTCTGCTCGAAACGCCCGCCACGAAGAGCGGCAGCGTCCATGCTGTCCACGTCATTCGTAGCCGCGATCCACACCACATCCTGCAAGGCGCCACCGGCACCATCGATGAGCGTCAACAGCTCATTGGTGATGGACTTGTGTCCAGAAAATGCCCGTACACCGAGGATGTCGTCGGCCTCGTCGATAAAGACGATGGCAGGACGAAGGTCGCTGGCCTGGCGGCGAAGGGCTGCGATGGCCCCAGGTTCAAGAAGTGAACGCCCGGTGCGTTCGAGAAAAGTCCAGCCGCACGCTTTGGCCATGGCCATGGCTGTTGCTGTTTTCCCGGTCCCTGGGGGGCCGTAAAAAACGAGTCCTTTGGGGATAGAGCCGCCGAGTTCTTCGATTTCATCGACCCGACGGAACTGCGTGGCAAGAAGTTCCAAGCGTTCCGCCATGGCGTGATCCATATGGAGTTCGCCGAGGTCTTTCGCCCCCTCCGGGGGGCCAGCTTTGCGGCCTTGAATCTTGCGTAGACCAGCGAGGAAGTCGCTGAATTGCATGCTCTGCGCCCGGCCGGCCTCCTGTGCGATACCGCAGGCACTTTCAGTGGCGTTCAAAATACGTGGCACGTTGAACCCGGCCCAACGCTGCACGAGACGCTTGATCGTCTGCGCGTCACTCGCGCAGCGCTTTTCAAGCAGACGCACACGGATCAGCGATTCGCGTGCGGCCGCATCGGGCAGCGGGACTTCGAGCTTGAAATCGAACCGCCCCTCGCGAATCGCAGCCGGATCGAGCCGTTCGACATAGTTGGTCGCGCCGATAAGCAGGACTCCGGTGCCGCGCAGCGCCACGGCGCGTTCGAGAAATGCACCGACGATCCGTTGATATTCCTCCGGGCCACCGGCCCGGGCGCCCGCTTCGCGGTCGCCTATCAGGGCGTCGATCTCGTCGATGAACAGCACGCAGGGCTGTTGTGCGAGCGCATCGCGAAAGACCTGCATCATGCGTTCGGTCGATTCCCCAACCCACTTGGAGGTCATGCTGCCGAACGTGGTGGTGATCATCGGTAATCCAAGTTCTCCAGCCAGAGCCTCGGCCATGGCGGATTTCCCGGTTCCGGGCTCGCCGAACAGGAGGATGCCGTTCTTGCCTTGCTGTTTCCAGGCGCTTGCGGCGTCTCGAAGGTCCCCTTTGAGGTCGCTGAAGCCGTAAAGCCGCCCAAAATCGAATTTGGCTGGTTCTGCGGGGTTCGCAATAGGCTTGGACTGCGATCCCGCGCCCTCCCCTGCTGGAGCCTGCTGCGGGCCCACTGAGGCGGTCTGACGGTCTTCCTGCCACGTCACGTAGTACCCACGTGCATCTGTCACGGGATGATCACTGCGAAGCTGGACGCCGTAGGTGAGCAAACCGGCCAGTGCGACGCCGAGCATCATGCTGGCTGCATAGATGGGCCATTCCGCGACCTCCGGTCGCAACGCGATTGACTGATGTGACGCGGCGTACCACGTGCACACTGCGAAACCGGCCAGCAGGGCATAGGGCAATAGCGCGATGCTGTGAACATCCCAGCGCCGGAGCTGCAGATAAAGTCCGGTGATGCAGGCCAGACCAAGAATGACGCCTCCGGCGAGCAGCCAGCTCAGTCCGTCGAGGCTTTGCTTGGCATGCGTTGGCGCGATGAAGAGGTAAATGCCAAGTATGACGATGGCGGGGAGCAGCGGCCACGCAGTCGCGCTGTTGTATTCGGTCCAAGGCAATTTTTGCTGGACTCGTGACGATGTTTCTGTGTGCATGGGGCCTCCGTTGATCAATTATCGCCATCCGTGCGCTGCATGGAAAGGCTTGCAGTGATAACCATTTATCCGATCTAGCGTGTGTGCTGGCGATAACTATTTAGCCGGTGCTGCTTGATGGATCGGAAGGAGCCACCTAGGGCAGGAGCCTTTGTGTCGATAACTATTTATCCGTCACCGCGAATCGCATCAACGGCCAGCACTGTTAAGGTTATGATAACTATTTATCAGGATTCAGTCGAGTCAAGAGATTGCTACACTTGATAACTTGTTATCCGCCAGGACGCCATGTGCCATGCGCCGATCAATCGATAACCCTTTATCCGTGCCATGAAGGATCACCCCGCTTACGCAACCTTGCTCACCCTGATGAAGGGCGATGAAGACGCCGCTGCTCGGTGGGTGCGTTCAGTGCGGTCGATGATGTCAAAGACGTTCGACCAGGTGTGCCTTGCAGCAGGCGGCTACGAGAAAATGCGTGAGTGGATCGAAGGGGTGGATGTGCCCGTGGTGCCGCAACGGATTGAGCGCCTGCACGTCAAGGTGATCGACCCGAAAACAGGTCAGCACAAGGCCACAACGATCTCGCTCGACCCGGAGCTGTACGGCGCCCTCGTGGCCAGGCACGGAACCGGAGACTCAGCCTCGAAGTGGGTGAAAGCGATGGCCCTCAGTCTGACTGCTGGCAATCTGGGGAATCGAAGCGTGTCTCGGACGATTCAGGGTGAGATCGCGCGTCATCTATCGACCCCGCGATCCGAGCCAGACGCGGCTGCGCAGCACGCCACACCCGCTGACGCGCAGCCAAGTGCCGTGCCAGACGCCCTCTCAAGCTCACATGAAGCTGCAGCAAATACTGGAGTTGTTCCAGGAGCGCCCTGACTTCCTCGTGCCTTGGGCCTTTGGTCGCCCGGGATGGCAAGTAAGCAACCGGCAACTGATCCGCAACCCAATGCGTGCCTTGGTGGGCTTGCCGCCAACGAACAGGCACGGGATTTGTCTCGCCCGGAAACGCATCGGCATAGTTGCGTGAGCGCCACATGATGCGAATACGTCCGCGGGGGTTTTGTGCCTTGGCGAGCTGTGCATCAACACTGACCAAGAGGTCTTCAACTTCAAGAAGCTGTTGTGCTTCTGAATCCGCTGCGCTCCTGAGATAGGCGAACAGGGCACTCCTGGTGTGCCGTGGCGAAGCGGCCGCTGGTGATGAAACCTGTCGGGGCAGCAGGAGGGCATCGTCTTTGGGCATGAAGGCGCTAACGGGTTATCAGACACTCCATCAAGTCTAGCGGACATTCCGCGTGAAAAAGATTCGGTGATGTTGGGGTCTAGTCTGCACTAGAGAAGGTTAAGAGGTTTGCCGGGTCGAGGGGGCGATTGACAGAGCCTCCAGTCACACTCGGCTGGTCGTCCGATGGTTCTACGATGATCGTTTGCTCATCTGTTTCCCACTTTTTGGGGTCTTCTAGGAAAAACAGACCTTATACGATCATCGTTCGATAGTCCTACGATCACTGAACGCTAGTCGAATTATTGTCGTGCGATGATCGTTTGTAGCTTTTACGACAAGCATTCCATGACTCTGCGATGTGCGTTGTATGCACCATCGATCATCGATCGGCGATCTTGCAATAAGCGGTTTCTTGCTGTACGACTAGCGATTGAACGTCGTTCGCTGGTCGTTGCTCCGAAACGTGCCATAATCTCGTCACCCATCATGGGATGGGCGAGTTGGCTTTTACAGGAGAAGAGAGATGGCCAAGAAGCAGCGACTTGTGATCGGACTCGACGTGGGTCGGAGCGCCGTGAAGGTGGTGGCGCGATACGGGAAGCAGAGCGAAGAACTGATTTACCCAGCGGCTGTCATGCCGGCGCGGGCGATGATGCCAACTGCGCGGTTGCAAGCCGATGCGGAGCGGGATACCGTGCAGGTCGATGGGCAAATGCTCTGGGTTGGCGAGACCGCGCAGAGCCAGGGATGGGCTGAATCGGTAGTCTTCAATAAAGCGAAGGACTGGTATCTACGTCACGAGTACGCCGCATTGGTGAGGTCGGCGTTAGGGCGTCTGGTGTCGAGGGGGCTGCCCGCCGAAAGCGAAGACGCTCTGATTGTGGTTGGCATGCCGGCACGGGAGTACATGGAGCAGGGCGATGAATCCATGCGTGCCGCGGTGAAAGCGGTCGCTGGGGCGGCTGAAGTGATGGTGCAGCCGCAACCGATGGGCGCGTTCTTCCGACACGTACTCAATGAGCGCGGCGAATTGTCGGGCTCCGTGTCGCCGCACGAACTATCGTTCGCAGTGGTTGAGATCGGTCGGGAAACCACCGATTACTGCACGATCTATCAAGGCGAGGTCGTCGTCAGTGGAGCTGGTAGCAGCGCAGGACTCGGTTCGGCGATTCCACGACTGCAGGAGTTCCTGAGCGAACGACATGGCTTCAAAGGATTGACGGAGCCCGAGGCAGAGCTTGCGTTTACAACGAAAACACTGCGCTACTACGGCAAGGTCATTGACGTGTCCAAAGAGATCGCGGAGGCCGTTGAACAAACCTTGGTTCCCGATATGGCGACCAACATTCGCCTGCTCCTGCCTGAAGCACGGGCGCGCAATCTGACGGGCGTGCTGGTCGCTGGTGGCGGCGCAGAGTGGGCGTATCCAGCCCTGAGTAAGGAGTTTCCTCATGCGCTGCTCATCGAATCGCCACGAATGGCGGTCGCCGATGGGTTTGCCCGATTTGCCGCGATGACCGGCGGGCTGGACGAGTAACACTCACTAGGAGGCTGTGATGGCGACACGACGGCCAAAAAGCCACGGGCCCAACACGATCCCCATGCCGCTGAGCATTCACCGCGGAAAGCACCCCGAGCTGGCCGCGTGGATCGACACGCTGCCGCTGGGGGCAGGGGCGACGCGCGTGCGGAACGTGTTAGATGAAATGATGCGCTTGGGGCTCTTGCTTCCAGGGGGGCGACTCGGTGCAATCGGAACGGATGCGCAGCAGCAGTCCTTGATGGCGCAAAACAGCATCTTGCGTGATCGTATGCAAGAGTTGGAGGTCGAGAACGCGATGCTCAAGCGTCGCTTGAGTCAGTTGCAACCGGAATTGTTCAATTCGGTAGCCCAGGCGAAAAAAGATTTGGATGAAGGGAGTGTGACGCTTCCGGGGAATGGTCCAGATTCTGTGATGCAGACTCAGGATGCTCCTGCGGAAGGGCAGGGTGGGCCTCCGGCTGGGCATTCGGATGCATCCCAAGGGCGGCCTGTTGACCGGCAGACGGCCATGAGCTGGGCTGGAGGGTTGCGCCCTGGCGTGAACCGACCTGGTGGCAATCGATGAACGCGCCCGCGCTTCCTCTCTGTGCGGATCAGGAGCGAATCAGCGGAACGATCCGCCAAGTGGTCTTTTCCAACCGGGAAACCGGCTACTTTGTTGCGCGGATTTCCACGCGAAGCGGGGAAATCACAGTGCAAGGGTATGCCACGGGTGAGGTGAAAGCAGACGTGGTGTTGGCCGCAAGTGGGCAATACATTTCGACCAAGTACGGACAACAGTTCAAGGCCAGCCAGGCGGAGTTGTCGCCGCAGCGCACGCCTGAAGGTATTCGCAACTGGCTGCGCAGCGGTGTGTTTAGTGGGATTGGAACCCGGACCGCCGACCGGATCGTGGATCACTTCGGGCCCGACACAATCGAACTCCTAGATGAGGACCCGGACCGACTGCTGACCGTTCCGGGCATCTCGCGAAAGCTGGCCACGCGCATCGCGGAGCAATGGCGAGGGCAAACCGAGCTGCGCGACATCACGGTCTTCGCGTTTTCGCAGGGCATCACGCAGTCACAGATCAACCGTGCCTTGAAACTGTATGGGCACGAGGCTGTGGCGATTATCAAATCCGATCCATACCGCCTGGCGCATGACATTCGCGGCATCGGATTTCGCAAAGCCGACGCGATTGCGCGCAAGCTAGGTGTGGCATTCGATTCGCCGTTTCGCATCAGGTCCGCATTGCATTTTGCGCTGGAGGCCGCAGCGACCAACGGCAACTGTGCCTTATCGGTGCCAACGCTGCTGAAAGAAACCGCATTCCTTCTGGAGGAAAAAACCGAACAAGGGACTACCTTGCAAGTGGGACAGGAGGTCATCCGGGGGTTGATCCGTCCAGAGATTGAGGCGAAGAAGCTGGTCGCCGACACCATCGGCGGCAAGTGGCACATCTTCCTGCCGGAGCTTCACGATACCGAAGCGGCACTCGCCCATCACATCCGGCGGCTCGCCGAAGGGGTCAGTCCACTGAAACTCGCGGGCGATTTGTCCAAGACCATCGACGACGCCCAGAGCCGAGCCGGTGTTGTCCTCGCGCCTAGTCAACGTCAGGCGCTGGAGACAGTGCTGACGGCGAAGCTGTGCGTCATCACTGGGGGGCCTGGCGTCGGCAAAACGACGTTGATCCGAACCCTTCTGGAGGTGATCAAACCCCTCAAGCTCGATGTGGAGCTATGTGCGCCGACGGGTAAGGCGGCCAAGCGCATGCAGGAGTCGACGGGAAGTGCCGCACGAACGATTCACCGCTTGCTGGGCTATACGGGGGAGGTGTTCGAGCATGATGAGGACAATCCTCTCGATCTGAAGGTGCTGATCTCGGATGAGTGGTCGATGCCGGACGTTCACCTGGCGCATGCGTTGCTGCGTGCCGTGCCAAGCAGTGCGGCGGTCTACCTCGTCGGGGATGTGGATCAATTGCCCTCTGTCGGTCCTGGCCGCGTTCTGGCCGATCTGATCGGTTCTGGGGCCGTGCCGGTGGTCCGCTTGACTGAAATTTTCCGGCAAGCCGCCACCAGCCAGATTGTTCAGGCCGCGCACATCATCAATCAGGGGCGTGTGCCAGAGCTTCAGGAAAGCGCCGGCACGACCGATTGTGTCTATATCGTGCTGGATGAGCCGCAGGACATTCTTGCGAGCGTTCGGGAATTGATTACACGCACGATTCCTTTGCAGTGGATGCCGGGCATGCGCCCACGTGACATCCAGGTTCTCGCGCCAATGAATCGCACGGAACTTGGGGTCGAGGCACTGAACGACATCCTGCGCAAGGACCTCAACCCCACTGGGCAGCATGTTCTTGGTCATTTCAGGACGGGAGACCGGATCATGCAGGTGGTCAATGACTATGACCGTAATGTCTTCAACGGCGACATGGGCTATGTCACCGGGAAGACCACCGTCGATGGCGAGGGCGGAGAAACAGAAACCGTGCTGATTGCCGACTTTGGTTCGGGCCCGGTGCTCTATCCAGCGGCCGACCTTGATGGCCTGAGACTGGCCTACGCGGTCACCATTCACAAGAGTCAAGGAAGTGAGTTCCCCGTGGTGATCATCCCCCTTCACACCATGCATTACATGATGCTCAAGCGCAACTTGCTGTACACGGCTGTCACTCGCGGCAAACAGCTCGTCGTGATCGTCGGCACCCGCCAGGCATTCTCGACAGCGGTGCGCAATGTCGACGACCGTCATCGGGTGACCAAGTTGCGGGAATGGCTGACAACATGACAAAAGTGCCAGAGATCGATGAGAGGCCGAATACGTCTGATGATGACGCTGTGGTTGACGCCGCCCGGCGCCTGCAAAAGCTACGGCGTCCGAAGACGTGGGCGGACGAGATGGCCATCGTGTTGGAGCGTAGCCCGCGCCTACGGCGGGTGATCCGCGTCGTGACACAGAAATACGACGAAGACGCGGATGATGTGGGACAGGTGGTGAAGATCGCTCTGATCGATGCGATCAAGCGGCGCAAGGTTCCAAAACCAGAAGGGATGTTTGCAGTTGCTTGGCAAATCGCAAAGCGTGCATGCCTGCGCGAACTGGAGAAACGCAACGCGACCGTATCGCTGGACGAATTGATCGACAATGTGGGCGGGCTCGATGAAATCGGCGAATCGGAATCAGACATCGATGCGATTCAGGACAAGCTGCACCGCAACTCTCTGCTGGGCGCGATGCGCAAATATTATGAGGCGAGCATGCAGAAAAAACAGCTAGATCAGAATCAATCCCCGCCAGTAGCCGCTCTTCCAGCCCCATTGGCAGGGCTGTCGATGAAACCACGGGAGCGAATCTCTCGTGCGAAGGTTAACCGCGAGTCCAACATCTCGAAGATTCGGCGCACGCCGGAGCAGCAGCGGCTGTACGAGTTGTGGAAGGCTACGGGCTACGCGCAGGTTAAATATGTTGAAGAGATCAACAAGTTCTATGCCAATAACGCGGTGGTCGAGGTCAATGGCCACAAGGAAAAGTACACGCTGTCCGCAGATGCGTTCAAGGCGTACATCGCGGCCCGCACGAAGAGCGTACATCCCATCGCGTTGCAGTACGCGGAGAACTTCCATCGCATGTGCGGCGAAAAAAACATTGCAGAGATGAAAGCCTTCGTGGAAAAACACGGGGGCATTCCTGGTGTTGTCCGCGCATGGGCGAAACGGCTCGGCATCATGGACGAGGCACAGATTGATCGCGGCGTCGCTGCCGTGATTGGAGTTAATCACACCACGGTGAACAGATGGCGACGGGGATTTCAAAAACCGAGGATATCGGAGGTTATGGTTTATGAACTTAGAGTCAGGAACTGGATAAGGGAGCCTACTCAAAGCACGACACACGCACAACATAAACCCAGCAAGCGAGACGCAACCCCCTTTAATTCGGAAGTCGGTCTCAATCTTCCTGTGGGGGTCAACCTCGAAGAGTTCGGGCCAGAGCCCATCATGCAGCGAGTGCCGGGACGCCCCCGCAAGACTGCGGAGTGATCTCAAGTTCGTTGCGCGGCGAGGTAAAAATCTTCACTCGTCGCGCACACATCTGAGTGTTGAAAGCGACAGATTCCCAAAGGGGGGATCGGCATTCATCCTTTTTTGGAGAGCAAAATGAATTTCGCACGTACCACCATCATCGGCCGCCTGGCCGCCGACGCCAAGTTCTTCGACGAGAAGGACGACAAGGATGCGATGGCGAGCTTTCGCGTCATCGTCAACACGGGAAAAGACGAAACGCAGTCTTTCGATGTGCGGCTCCGCGGCGAAACGGCCGAGAAAACCCACCAGTACCTGAAAAAGGGCAAGGAGGTTATGGTCGAGGGCAAGGTCAAGGCCGACACCTACACCGACAAGGACGGCAAAACTGTCCCGTGCATTATCCTCGATACTTGGAACGTCAACCTCGGTGCCGATTCCAAGGGCAACAGCGACCCGGTGTAAGCCGTGCCGCATGAAACAACCGCCAACCAGTCTTCTGGGTGGCGGTTTTTCTTATTGGTCGATCAGGAGTTACTGGCCGCGGTTCATACGGGAACGGCTTCGGCGAGCACCTTTGCGCGGAACTTGTCTGGCAGGGCCTTGGGCGTCAGCACATCCACAGGCACGCCAAGCAGTTCCAGCAGTTCGTGCCGGATGGCGCCGATGTCAAAGAGGGTGGTTTCCGGCGTCGGATCAATCAGGATGTCCAAATCGCTTTCGTCCGTGTCCTCGCCATGCAGGACCGAGCCGAAAACGCGCGCATTGCGGGCACGATGGGCCAACACGATGCGGCGAATCTCGGCGCGATGGTTTTGCAGGGCTTGCGAGGGCTTCATGAGCGCTCGTCAGGATGCCAATTTTCGGCTGCGTGCCACCGGTTCGTTGCCATTGCGCCCGGTGGGCTCGGGAACCTCGATCTCAATGTGATCCAGTAGGGCCTTGAAGGCGCCGCTGTGAATGTTGTAGGTCGCGCGCTCGTACAGGAGCACGGTGCCGACGCGCACATTGAGGGGCATGTCCTTCCACTGTTCCTGCGTTGGCAGGTAGCTGACCCATTCGTCGTCTGCACGCATGCGCGAAAGCGCCTTGTCCAGCGATTCTTCGAGTGAGCTGTGCAGATAAAAGTCCTGCGGCGCAAGCACGCCGGCCATCATGAACACCTGGACAACGGACACGCCGAGGAATGCGGCACTCCGGCGCAGGATTTCGCGACTCGGTTCGACGCCCTGGGGGGAGCCGCGGCGAAAGACGTTGAAGTAGCTGCGAGTGATGTCCAGGGCCTGGCAAATGTCTTGGGGCGTCATCCCCAGGCGCTCGCCGTGGGCCTGAATCTGCTCAGCCCATTCACGGAGGGACTCATTGCCCTTGGATTTAGGGGGCGACGCTTCCGCGCTGGTGTCGGGTTTTCGGGTGGTCTTGGTAGGGGTGGACTTGTTGAGGGTTTTCCCGGTGGTTTTTTTGACTCCCGGTTTCGTGGACTGGGGCTGTTTGGGGGAACGCGGCATGCGAATCTCCGTTTCGATTGCGATTCGTGGTAAAAATGCTGCAAGGATAAGCGAAACGGTCCTTTTTCACCACACCCACATCAAGGATAGACGACATGCTCACGATCCAAGAGCGCAGGCAGTTGCGGACTTTCGGTTGGGCCAATGGCTTCATGAACGTCGGCTTTATTGCCGGGCGTATGCGACGCGACCCGAAAAACCATCGCCTGATTCACATTCAGCAGACCCCTGCGGTCGAACAAAGCATCCCCGTCCTGCTGGGCAAGGATTACATCCTCTCGGAAACAGGGTTCCCAGATGGGACCTACGTGTCCATTCTTGCCCGCGTGCGCGGCTTCAACAACGAAACGAAGAATGCGGCAGTGATGGAAGCCCTGCACGTTGGCTACATGAACGCCTCGGAGGTGGATGTGGATGTCCACATGAATCGCCTCTACGGCATGCTCAAGACACTCCCGTCTGATGTGCAGGCCGAAGCCCAAGCCAGCGGGTTGAAGTCGCACGACGTGCAACAGCCCGATGAACTCAAGCAGTTTGATGGTGTGCAGCAGGTAACCGCACTCGAATCCGGTGATCAGCAGGAGCCTGGAGGCATCCGCAACAAGAAAGAGGCGATGTTGCGCAACGCCAATCGCGTGCAGATCGCGGGGGTGATCGGATTCATGGAGTTCCGCGAGGGAAGCCCTGACGGAGGGAAATCGCAAAGCGCTCGCCTGCAAATCTGGGTACAGCAGAACGCGAACTCATCCGACGCCATTCCTGTGCGCCTCTACGGGCGCCTGGCCGCAGAAGCAATCCAGCGCCTTCGGATCGGCGTTCCGGTCTACGTCGACGGCAACATCCTCGTGGATGTGAAGCGTATCGAGCGCGAAGGTGCGCCGCACGAGCTGGACAAGACACCATATATCAAAGCCTATTCGCATGATCTGGCTCAGCAGATGCACGTCAAAACACTCCATCCCTGGATGGAAGAGCTGGAGCGCGTTGGCCGCACGGACAAGGGTATGGCGGAGCGTACCGAGTTCATCCCGTACAAGCCAAAGACGGACGGACAGACCACGAAGGAGTAATGCCGTATGGTGGCCGTCAATCCTCTGGTGCGGGCGGTCATCACCGTCACCGCGTTCTGGTGGCTGATCCTGGTAGGCGTTGCTTTCGTGGTCGCCCCCAAGATGTTCACAACGCACGATGGCCTAGCGTTCATCGCGGATTTCGTCAGGCGTGGCGCTCTCTACTGGGTCGCCGGCTTTGTTCTCACGGTCCTGGCGGTCATCGTGGCGGCCATTACAAACCGGGTAATACGGACACGTTCGCTGAAGGCGGGACGCCTTCGCGGCGTTTTTTGCACACTCGGGCCGGTTCCCATCGCCCGCAGTGGCTTGCCCATGGCGGATTTGCCTGATCTGACCAACGCGGAGCGGTACGAGTATGGGCCCGACATTCTGGCGTGGTTGCAGTCCAACCGCGAAAAGCACCCCAAGCATGTTGCTGCGCTCGAAGCGGTGATCCGCGTGCTGGCTTCTCGGGAGTGGCTACCTGCGTCGCACATTCCCGGAGGTCACGGAAACCGGTCGCTGATCGATCATTCCTTGCGTGTCGGTGGCATTGCACTCAAGTTCGCACCCACCTTCGAGTATGCGGGGCTGGTGAGCCGATACAACACGGTGCCGATGCGCGATCCTGGATACCGGTTCGACGCGACGGACCCGCTGATTCCGATCGTCGCTGTTGCCCACGACATCGGGAAAATCGCCACCTTCCTCGTCGAGAAGGGAAAGGTTGTCGGTGCGCAGTCCAATCACGATCTCGCCGGTGCCCGCATGCTCGCACTGCTTGATGAGGTGGGCGATCTTCCGCCGGACGATCGCAATGCTTTGATGCGAGCCGTCGCGCACTACCACCACGAATCGGCCTATCCAGTCGCACCCGATGGGCGGGTGGAGCGCGATCGCGACGTGGCGCTCATGATGTTGCTCATCAAATCTGACAACGCCGCTGGCAAGCACGAGGGTAAGCACTTCATGACCGCGAATGCCTATGCTCAATGGTTGCGCGCTCGCGAAGAATCCGGTGATGCGCTGGATGCGGATGAAAAGCGCATCCTCCAAACCTACGCCGCCAAAGCGTCCGCATCAGCCCCAGGGCACGCCGCCGCAGGTCAGCAAGGCGCTGCACAGGCCATCAGCGACGAGGCTGTGTATTCCGCGCTGCAGCGAATTTTGCTGGCTCCAAAGGCCGTCAGCCGCGACACCAGGACACGTGGTGATGTGGTGGGGCAGCTCAACTTGTGCAGGCCGCCCCAGTGGGCCGAGGACATCATGCGCGATGGCGGGCAGTTCGATGCGGAGCAAGCGGAAATGCTCCGCGAATCCATGGTCAGGCGCATCGTGATCCGTGAAGACCTGCTACGCAAGGCGCTGTCTGCATCGCTGGGCATCTCGCCAAAAAAGCGTGGCGACGGCCGCTATGACCTGAGCATTCGTGCGTTGGAGGTCTTGTACGCCAAGGGCGTGTTGGACAACGAATGTTCGGATGGCTTCGTGACGCCGCACAGCGCGTTGTTTCACTTGAACTGGATCAATCGCAAGACGTTTCAGGACATCGCGATGTGGCGCAATGCGATCCTGCTCAAGCCGGAAGGCTTCCTGGAGAGCTTCGCAACGGGCGATGTGCATGATAGTTACTACCAGATTGTGCGGCCGGTCTGGAAAGACCGCCTCGTCAGACCGGGCGGTGATATCAGCGAGGTGGCAGACGAGGCGTCCGGTGTCCCAGTGAATCTGGATGATGCTGAGGAAATCCTGGAGCGATCGGCCGTCCTGGATGAGGCTACGAACTCTGCATCAGAGACGGAAGCACATGGAACTGAAGCAGCCGGCTCCGTGTCGCCCGTTGAGCAAGAGGCTGCAGCTCCGCGCGACGAGCCGGCGCGGGACTTGCAACCTGACGAGTCGTGTAACGATCGCGGTGATGAAGAGCGGCCCGTGCGTGACGGCGGTGAAATCAGCACGCAGGATGCGATTCAGGCGCTGATGCGCGGAAATCTGTCCGCGCTCAGGGCAGTCCCGGCCCGGTCGACGACACAAGTGGATCGGGCGGAACGGCATGGTACGGACGATGCTCCGTCGCGATCCGAAGTTCCGAAACTCACCGAGACATCGCCGCCCTCCGTCCCAGCACTGCGCCTTGGCGGGGCTGGGCCGAAATTGCGGCCTGGTGCCAAAAAGGTCGTCGAGCCCGCTTCAGATGGGGCACGATCCGGTGTGCAAAGCGCTCGGCGCGAGCGTGACGAGCAGAGCCATGCCAAGCTAGAAGTGCCGAATCCCAATGCCACATTGTCAGTTGGCCAACCGGCAAGCGATCAATCACCACCTGCTGACGACACCCAGGCGCTGAATCTCACTCACGTCAAACCTCTGCCATTCGCGGAACGCTTCGCAAAAATCAAAATCGACCGCGGCTAAGCGTCACGACGATTCGCACGCGGCGCACATATATCCTGACCATAAGCGATGCCGACACCCGCCGGCAGCTTCTTTTCAGGAGATCGAAATGACCAAGAAGCACACAGTGAAGATCGATGCGCCAGCATATTGGGCAAGCGCCTTGATCAACAATGATTGGTCCGGCCTTGAGCCGGGAGAGCAGGCACAAGCCAGACAATGGCTTGCGGATGAGGGGATCGGGCGGCCGGTTTCCTGCTCCGCAGAATTCATTGGCCGATGGAATGGCCAGTATTGTCAACTTGTGTCCTACGAGTTTCTGGTAGATGAAGACCAGCAAGAACGCGACGGGAACATTCGGCTGTTTGTGCAGGGGTACGTCGAGGCGGCCTTTTTCACAGAAGGCGGACCGGATGATCCTGAATTGCCTGATACCGTCGCCGAGAAATCCCGCCTTCACATGGCCGCGGATTGTGCCGCATTCGTTCACACGAACGCGGCAGTTCTGCGGGAAGCAACGAGCCGTCCTGGGTATGGATGGGTCGAGGCGGGTCGTGATTTCTGGTTCACGCGCAACGGCCATGGCGTTGGCTACTGGGAGCGTCCCGAGTTGGACGAGGGGATCGGCAAGAAGCTCACGGAAGCCTGTCAGTACCACGAGGCCGACTTCTATGCCGGAGATGATGGCCAGTCACATTACAGCAGTAGCTGGCCTGCCGACCCGAAGCCTTATTTGGAAACGTGAGTTGCATCTTTGCGTTTCTTGATTCAACCTCACCCCCACGGGGTGAGGTTTTCTTCTTGGCCGCAAATATCTCTTCGGACAGAAGCGACAGCCGAAATTCATCGGCGGCTTTATCAGGAGAGAGTCATGAGCACTTTGCAAGAAGCATCAATTCAGTTCAATTTTCTGCAACAAACCAGCCTTGTCATGGACCTGCTGGGCGCCGCAGCCGCGGCAATCCCTTTTCTTCCCAAGGACAAGGCTGATGCACTGGAAGGAGCGCTGCGAGAGTTCGAGCGCCGTGCCGCGGTGACACTTTGGTCGGTCGAAGACCTCGACACCGAAGAATATGCCACTTGCTCATCGGCCGAAAAACGTCGCGGCGTGGAGCGCATGGTGGACGATTACGAGTGTTCGGAAAGCGAATGGTCGCATCTCTTCAATTGCATGAATGAAGAGATCAAACTGCGGGGCGATCAGGAGCGTTTCCTGAAGGTGATTCAGGCCGATGGTGCACACGTCTTCGTGCCGGTCAAGACCGCGCAGGCGTATATCAACGAGAACGGAGGCGAGATCGAAGAAGCGGTGAATGACTGCCTTGGCCAGGAGCTGGATACCTTCATCAGCGTGGAACCGGGTCGGCACTACGATGCCAACGGCGAATTGATCGAGTGATCAGTCTGAACTGTCGGCCGCCATCCTTTACGGGATGGCGGCCATTTTTCATTCCGGCCGCACGCATCTCCTGACGGTAAGCGATTGTCGGCATTCCGCCGGCGGCTTCTATCCAAGGAGAAAGTGATGCATCACGTCATTGAGAATTGTGTGTTTGTTGTGGTCAGCCCGCGCATCCCAGCCGAAACCAGGTCCACCGGGGAGAAGGTGGTCACCGGCACGAAAATCGAAGAGCACAAGCAGGTCGTGCTTGACCCGGCTTACCTGGCTCCTCTGAAGTCGATCAAGAGCGCGGTTCGCCGCAAACTGATGACGGCTGGCACGTCGATTGACAGCATTGGGGCCTGGATGGTTCCGACCAAGGTCTGGCCGGACATCAAGAGGGACATTGAAGACCTCAAGAGTCGCTGGGAGGTAGGCGTGAAGGACTTGGCCTCTCGCGTGAGCGAGCAGGTGGATGCGCTGTGTGAGCGCTACCCAGATGACGCGGGCGGCATTCGTGCCTTCGCGCCAACGCAGGAGACGTTCACGGCGAGTGCGCGATTCCTTTACGGCGCCTATAGCTTGCAGCCTGACCAGGTGATCGAGTCCGCGGCCATGGCGGCGGAGTTTGATGAGTTGCCTGTGCAGGTGATTACCGATCTGGCCAAGATCATTAAAGACAACCGCAAGGACCTGAACACCACAGGGGTCTATGCGGCGTCGACGCGGGATTTCCTGATCATGCTGGCCGATAAGGCGGCGGGATTCGGATTTCTGCACGACAGCCTGGTCAAGATTGCGGAGGCGATTCGTGGCGTTGCGGCCGGCTTGCAGCCTGGTTCGCAGGTTACGGGGCCGCACGCGGATCAGGTCAAGGAAGTCTTGAATAAGCTGCTTGGCTCTCCCGAAGCGCTGCTCCGTGACGGCCTGACGGTCACGCCTGTGGCGGTACAGCCCAAGGTGGAGCCGGTGGTCGTGAAGGCTACGCCTGTGGAGAAACCCGTGACGGGCAAGGCGTCGCGGCCCAGGGTCAATGTCACTATTGCCCCGAAGGTGCGTCAGACGCCCAAGCGTCAAGAGCTGGAAGATCGTGAGGAAACCGTCAATTTTGACGACGATCTGAGCGATGCTTTCGATGTTCCCGGAATCATGGGGCGCGGCGAAATCGATACTGATTTCCTGTGCATCTGATCACTTGATAGGCCCACCACGCTTCACGCGCGTGGTGGGATTTTTTCGTCTTCCGTTAATGCACGACCTGCGCGTGCAAGATGTCGGCTGTCAATTCAGACTTGTCGTTCAGGACGCGGGCGATTTGTTCGTCGATCGTGCCCGGGATGGTCGGGATGATGACCTGAACGAGAGATTTTTGCCCTATCCGGTTTGCCCGGTCCTCGGCTTGCTCCATTTCCGCCGGAGTCCATGGGCGAGAGGTCATGAGAACGTAGCTGGCTGCGGTCAATGTCAGGCCAACACCGCCGGCTTTGAAGGTCGTAATCATGTAACGAACGGAAGGGTCTTGCTGGAAGTTTTTTTCGGCGAGTTGTCTTGCCTTCAAGGATTCAGCTCCGGTCAGACGTACAGCCGACGGACCAAGCTGTTCCATGTACCAGTCAACGGTTTCAAGGTACTGCGAAAACACAATGGCCTTTGCATTAGCCTGCAAGTCGCGCAATGTGTCGACGATGAACTGCCGTTTAGTCGCTTCCAGCCAAACTTGCAGCTTCCACATTTTCTCCATGGCCTGGAGTTTGTCGCTTCCTAATATGGCCATGTAGTCCCTCAATGCTGAATCTGGAGGCGTCAGCGAAGGTTCGATGCGTTTCTTGCCAGGAATCGAGACCGTTCCGGTCTTCATGCGTCGCAACATCCACTCATCCAAGCGGCGACCAAGCTCCTGTCGCGCCTCCGGTGATCCGGCGTGCATGCTTCGGAAATCGCGTAACTCGATCTGCCCCAGAGGATGGCCACCAAGGCGTAGAAGTGTCCAGATTTCCTCTTCCCTGTTGAGTACGGGGGTGGCTGTCAGAAGGACGACGCGCTCCGCTTTCGCAGAGAGCCTAAAGGCATCCTTGGTTCGCTGTGATGAGGGCTCTTTGAGGTAATGGGCCTCGTCGATGATGAGGTTGACGAATGGGATGTCACCGCAGTTCTGCGCGATCTCGAAGTTTGCAATCCACCACATTTTCGTGGGGTCGGGGGCGCGACCATTGCCAAGAACCTGCACACTTTCTTGCGGTACGCCACGATCTGTGATTTCGCGTCGCCAGTTGTCTTTCAGTGTGGCCGGGCACAACACCATGGTCGGGCGGCCGTCGACGAGGCAGGCCACGATGGCCTGGCGCGTCTTTCCAAGGCCCATGTCGTCGGCAAGCAGGGATGATGTGCTGCGGAGCAGGTGGCGCACGCCATCGACCTGGTGAGGCAGCAGGGAGTGATCGTGCGCAGCGACTTCGATTTTTCGTGTTGCGACTTCCAGGTTTTGCAGCGGCTTGGTGGCGGCTATCAACATGCCGCTGATGCCGCCATCGTCGGGTTTTGATCCGGGTTGCGCAACAGAAAGCGGACCTAAATCGATTGGGGGGAGCGTTGATCCGCCTGCTTGCGCAGCCAGAATTTCCAGCACGTCGTCTGTCAGCGTGATGGAGTCGCGCGCAATGCCGGCCTGTTCAAGAATTTCGAGCGCACGGTCGACCGACAAATCCAGCATCCATGCCTTGCTCGCTGGCACCCAGGTTGCGGCATTGGTGAGTCGGAGCGCGTCATTCAGAATGGGGTCGTAGCCGGACTCCACGACCGTCGCAACGGAGCCAGAGGAAAGGACGCCTTGACTGACCCGAACCGCAAGCCAGTCTCCCGCCATGGATTGCGGATTGGCCGCAGCATTAGCGGCGAACTGCTGCGCGACATCCTTGCGGAAATACGCTTCATGGCTCGACAGGGCGTCGAGAACCCGTGGGAGACTGCTCGACGGAATGATCCATGCCTTGCGAGTGCCTTGAAAATAGGCCGGAACGGCGCACTCCGCCAAGGCTTCACGCCACCATCGGTTGTAGGCGGGGTGGTATGCAAAGTTGATGGCCAGGCGCAGGCCGTCCGATTGGAATGGGCGCCAAATGCCGGAGTCTGGCGGTGGAGGTGGATGACCCTCACGCACAGATTGCCGTGATGCAACCTTTGGCGGCGCCGTGTCTTGCAGGGCGCGTTCTTCACGCATTGCCGCCTTGGTGAGTGAAAGCGTGCGTGCAATGACGGAGGGAAACGGTCTTTGCCCGGCGTCGACCGCGGTCTGAACGGCGGCGGCGATCGCATCGGCCCCGGCCTTGTTCAACATCCACTCCGCGAAATCACGATCAGCCGAATCGGCAATCAGCATGCCGAAATCGTTCGTGCGGGGCTCGCTGACCATGACAACTCCTTGTGGATCAATCAAGCCGCGTGCGCGGCGGACACGGTGACTTCTGTGGTGGGCATGGGCATGGGCACTGGAGTCGCACTGTATGCGACATACAGGGGATGCTTTGGCGAACCATCCTTGTTGATGCCAAGGCAGGTGGTCTTGATGCCGGCGTCATGCAACATGCGCAAGATGGCCTGGCCGCGCGCATGGTGCGCTCCGTGAGTGCCCCATGCGCACACGACAAGATCGGCCTGTTGGGCGGCCTCCAGTATCGCTTCGTCGTTTTCTGGGCCGATGGGCTCCGGGTGGTCGTATAAAGCCTGCGGGTCGGTGGAACGCAGGGCAAATAGATTGGCCACCATCAGGCGGCCGAAGCCCATGGTGATGGCCCTGCGCTGGCATCGCTCGACCGTGGGGTCGTTTGCAATCGCGTCGGCGGTGGAAGGGTTCAGCATGAGAAACAGGACAGATCGTGCGCTTGGCTCCCATGTTCTCCACAGCAGGTAGCGATATTGCGCGCAGGAAGAAAACGTCGCGCCAGATAGCTCGGGGAAAAGATTCACGGTTGTACTCCTGGGGGGCGCCTTGGAGCGAGAAATGACGGTTCCCTTCCTTGCGTCCATCAAAGTCAGTCTTGCCTCGCTTGCAGGGGAGCCGAATCGATCCCGCGTTCGATAGGCGTAGGTCATCTGTGGGGTCATGCCCCCCGCGCCGTGCAGGCCATGGTGGAGGGACTGGTGCTTCTCGGCGTAGATCGCTCCCGTATCGATGTGAAACGTGTTACCAAGGCGTGTCGGCATGCCAAAACGGGTGTTATGGCCAAAATACACAAGGGACGCTCCGGCAATGGTCTCGGTATTGCTATTTTGAAACCGGGCGCGGCTCCAGAGTGCACACAGGACCGATTGTTCATCTCCTGATTCGATGGCTTTGAGAAAGTCGCCCCAAGACATGCCGATCGGCACGTCAGCATGGACAAGACCGATCGGGTCTTGCTCAGGCTGTTCAATCTCGATCGCATAGGGCAACGCGCTGAGAGCGAGGACAACGCGATTGCGCTGGACTTGCGGAAGATCGAGAAACCACTGCGCGGAGTAAGTTCGCATCAGCGTCTCGAATTCAGGGCTGTCCTGATCCCTGTTGCAGGCGGCGTGCAACACCAACCACTCGTGATTGCCTTGCAGTGCGTAAATGCCCGGGCGACGCAAAAAATCTGCAACCAAGCCGGAATGTTCCCCGCGATTGACGAGATCGCCAAGGCAAAACAGTCGGTCCCGTGTTGGGTCGAACCGGGCGTTCCGAAGCTCGATGTCAAGCAGGGCGAAAGCGCCGTGCAGATCGCCGACCACGAAATCGCGGCCCCTTGTGTTGGCACTGAATCGGCGGATGTTTCCCTGGGTCGTCGACATGGCGTCAGTCAGTCCAGGGAAGTTCCATCGACAGTAGCGGTTTCAAAGGCGGCGAAGTCCCCGGTGTCGAGCGCTCGTGTCAATTGCTGGACGGCCGCGATGCAAAGTGGGGTTGCTGGCAAGCGGCCGCAGGACAGGAGCTGGCAGGCGTTCTTTGCGGACATAAGACTGATGTCGTCCGCTCGGCGCTTGATTTCATCCTGGACGGCGTTCAAGCTACGCAACCCGGCTTGCATACCGGGGTAAAGTCCGAGCCGTGCACGCGCGATGGTGCGTTGTGCGTACTGGAGTTCGTGACGCCGGTCCTCAACGCTGAGTGGCGGTGTCTCGATAGGGGCGGAGAGATTTTTCATGGAGTCAACGCATGGGCGCCCAGTTGACAGCGCGGACTAGGGGGACGCCCCAGAGACGCGCTTGCATGGCGATGCTTCGGGTTTGCGCCCGCGCTGTGTCGGGACTCGTGAACCATTGATTTGCTGCGCTGATGATCAGTCTGGGATGGCTGGCGAGCATCTTGGCTGCAAGAGGCCACAGCAGGAGTTCTTCGTAGCAGATGCTGTATGCGGCCTCGCCGAATCGGGTCGGAATGGTCTTGCGCAAAGCGCTAAGCTGAATAGGAAAGTTGGGGTCGTTCGCGCTGGAACGCCACGGGTGCCACATGCCGAATGGGATTGACATGGATGCCGGGTAAAGCCTGCCAGTCGTCAGATCAAGAAGGCCATCGGCAGCCTGGTGCATGCTGTCGTCCGTTGACTGATAAACGCCCACAAGAATCTGGGCGTGATGCGCTTTAGCCATGGCTCTGACATCCGACCAGTAGACGGAATTGCCGTCCGTCCAGTTGTCGATGGCGCCTTCGGGCAGGACGATCAGCCGTGCACCTTCGCGAATGGCTTGTCCGACGCGAGACTTGAGCGCATCTTGGCGTTGGAACTGAGCCATGAGATCGCGCGGGTAGGTTCCGTTGAACGTCGTCATGGACCAGCTCGTAGCGGGGATGCTTGGCGGCGGCGCCACATTGCGCACGGTGGCGATGAGCGCCACGGCAATGATGAGCACAACAGGCCAACGCCCTGGCGCGATCGAGAGGGTGTAGAACGCGAGCGTGAGTGTCAGCCCAAGCCAGCCGAGTCCGGCGAACAAGGCGCCGGCGGCCATCAACGGTGAACCTAGCCCGATGAGCCCGAGCGGCGGGATTGCCGTCAACACGAGCCCAGTGACAAGTCCAACCCCCGGTGTGCGTCGAGGGGCAATCATGTACGCAAGCGCCATGATTGCCGCCCATGCGCCCCAAGCCAAGAAGCCGCCGATGTGATCGCCGCCAAAAAAAGTCATCCACTCGGATGGCATCGAGGCACCAGCGCCGAGATACCACGCAAACATGACCAGTCCAGCTTGTTGACGCGAGGTGACAAATTTCCAGGAGATGACCAGAAGAAGTGCGCCTGTCAGGAATCCCTGCGACGTGGAACCCTGCAGGACGTGTCGAAGCACATCAGACTGGAAAGCCAGCCAACCCCCGATGCCCGCAAGCAGAACTGGTGCAAGCGTGCGAGCAGTCTTGTGAAACGTCAACCTCCTGTGGAGACGCGAGGCTGGGGTTGACGGGGCGTCAGGCGATAGCCTGAGAGGAAAATCAATATCAGAATGCACTGTATGCGTTTCATGCGAAAATCACAATCCACATTCTGCCATTTTTGCAACTCTTATGGGGATGATCCGCTCCGCAGCGATATAGTGCTGCCGTTGCGGTCATTCATGGCGGATCATGGCGGCACCGGAGGCGCAAAAAGATGATCGAGCAACTGTTCATAGCCGAAAAACCATCCGTCGCGCGAGACATCGCGGCGGTTCTTGATCCAAGCCATGCGCGCAACAGCACGCACATCGTCTGCAACGGGGGGCGCATTGTCGTGTCATGGTGTCGTGGACATCTCTTTGATACCGCTGAGCCGCAGGACTATCGGCCCGAGTGGGAGAAATGGGATGCAACCGTTCTGCCGATGATCCCGGATCGATGGAAGCGCAAGGTCATGCTTGATACCGCGCAGCAGTTTCGGGCGCTGGCCGATCTACTCAAAACAACGCGATTGGTCATCCATGCGGGTGACGCCGATCGTGAAGGGCAGCTCATTGTCGACGAGGTGCTGGAAGAGGCCGGATACAGGGGGGCGGTCAAGCGTCTTTGGCTCAACGAAAGCAATGCGGACGGAATTCGCAAGGCGATCGCATCGATGAAAGACGGAGCGAGCTACCGGGGCATGTTCCATGCGGCGCTGGCCCGCCAGCGGGCCGACTGGCTGGTTGGGATGAATGCCACACGGGCTTTCACGCTGAGGGGGCGGCAGCAAGGCTCGAATGTCGTGTTGTCAGTCGGGCGCGTGCAAACACCCACGTTGGCCATCGTGGTGCAGCGCGATCTTGCCATCGAGAACTTCAAAGCCAGAGACTTCTTTACGCTGTCGGCAATGGTGGAGCATCGCAACGGCGCCTTTAAGGCGGGTTGGGTCGCCACGGAAGGGCAGTCCGGCCTGGATGAGGAAGGACGGCTTGTGGACCCGGCGATCGCCAAGACGGTCGCGGCGAAGCTCAATGGGGCCGGCGTCGTGGTCAGGTCGGAAACGACTCCAAAGTCCGAGGCGCCTCCCAAGGGCTATTCGCTAGTCAAGTTGCAATCTGAGGCATCGCGCTTGTACGGCTATTCAGCAGAGCAAACGCTGGAAGCCGCGCAAGCGTTGTATGAGAAGTACAAGATCGCGTCCTATCCCCGAACGGACTGTGAGTATTTCCCGGAGAACGATCACGGCAACGCGCGCAAGGTGCTCGATGCTGTCAAACAGAATGCACCCGCTCTTGGGCGTGGTATCGAGAAGGCCGATCCGACCCGGAAAAGCGGAGTCTGGAATGACAAGCAGGTGGCCAAATCGGCACACTACGCGATCATGCCGGTGGCGCAAACTACAAACCCTGATGGATTGTCAGATGTGGAGCGCAACATCTACGGCATGATCGCCATGAACTATGTGGCGCAGTTTCATCCGAATCGCGAATACGAGCAGCAGCGTATCGAAGTCGAGGTCAATGGCGAAACGCTGGTGGCAACGGGCATCATCGAACGAAAGGCTGGTTGGCGAAGCATGTTCGATGCGCAAGATGAAGCGCCGGAGGATTCTGCCGCGCAGGAGCAATGCTTGCCGATTGGCGTGAAGGACGGCGATACGGTCAATGTCACCGAAGGAAAGAGCGAACCCAAGAAAACGAAGCCGCCGGCGTATTTCACCGAAGGCACGCTACTCATGGCGATGAGCAATATCGCCAGATATGTTGAGGACGCGGCGATGCGCTCGTTACTGCGTGAATCCGATGGCATCGGTACGCCAGCAACGCGCGCATCGATTATCGAGACCCTGAAAAAACACGCCCTTCTGGAGATCAAAGGGCGCGGCAAGGCTGCCAAGATCATCAGCACGGAAGCAGGGCGCAAACTGATTGCCGTCCTTCCTCCGTCGATCAAAGACCCCGTACTTACGGCGCTCTTCGAGCGCTCGATGCAGGAGATCGAAAAGGGTGAGCAATCCTTGGACACTCTGGTGAGCAGCGCCGCGGATTTGGCGGCGACACTCGTGCAGTCCGCAGCCGAAGCGGAGATCGGCGTGATTCGCAACAAGGGTGACGTGGCTTGTCCGGTGTGCGGCTCGGGCGTTTTGCGCAAGCGTCAGGGCCCCAAGGGTCCGTTCTGGGGCTGCAATCAGTACCCGAACTGCAAAACCGCTTTCCCGGACAAGAAAGGCAAACCCGACATCGAGGGCGCGGGGCGCCAGAAAACGCCGGCTTAGGCTGCTATCTGAGATGTTCCGGCACTGCGGGGCATCACCGGAATCAACCTTTGAATGCGATCTGGGCTGTGCAATGTCGCGTTGCCGAGCAGCCGACGTACCTGCTCCTGCCCCTCACCGTTGGCAAGGTGGCGCAAGGCAAAGGTATTGCGTAGCCCCATCGGAGACAGCATCTTGCCATGAATGCCGGCGGCGGTGATGATGGCATGCACGCGGTGATAACGGGATTTGTCCATTGCGGTGCCGTCTTCCTCCGCGAAGAGGGTATCTCCGGGAAGATTCATGGATCGCCGCAGTTGACACCAGGCGCCGAGATGAGGCCAGGCGAATTCATCGACATGCGCGCGTCGGGCTTGGCGGTTGCCGCAGGCATCCACATAGACATGCGGCATGCGATCGTTCAGGTGCACATCTCCAATGCGCACCATGGCGATCTCCGTGAAAGTCAACCCAGCGCCGAGCAGCAAGCCGACGAGAGCGCGATCGCGAACGTCCATCCAGCTCGGTGTGGGCATCCGATCAAGGTGCGCGATGAGTGCATCGGACTGGGAAAGGGTCAATGCATTGGGTGTGGCCGCGCTGCGACCGCGATACCGCTCCAGGCGGGATAGCGATTCAGCAGGATTGTTCCGACGCATCCCGTCCTGGCACAGTGCATCGAAGACGCGGGACAGAAGATTGAGGTGCCTGCGGCGCGTCGGATCGTTCGATAGCCCGTTCTTGCTGCGTCCCGGCAGGGTCTGCAGATAGCGATCCACGCCGGCGGCATCGATCGAGAAAATCGTCGCGCCGTGCGCCTCAAGGTAAGCAGCGAATTGGCGAAACATCGCCGTCATCTGCTTGATCGATGAGGGCTTGAATGTGTGATTCGTTTCGCAGGGAACCTGGGCGATCCAACTGGAGAAAGCGCCCATAGGGTCTTTGACCCAGGCGTCCGTGGAGGACACCTGGAACATCGGCAGTTGGTCAATGTGTGCCATGGCAAACTCCAATGTGTCTAAACGCAGGGCGTTTACTTCTTCATCTCTTTGGACGAATTATCGCTGTTTTTGTGATGCTGCGTGACGTTTCGTGTGCTGGCGACAACTTCCGCATACCCCTTATTCAGGAGCGCACATATCTCTTGCTGCAGAAGCGACAGCACCCGTCTGGTGCGGCTTTTTAGGAGAGAGATGAAACCGAATCTCAGTGGCATTGGATATGTTTTTGCAAAGATCGCCGAAGGGCGATTTGACGTTATCTTGGATAACGGCCTGCGTGCCGGCACGGTCACCGGGGGAGCTGGGCACTGGCTGGCGGAGCGCGGGAGGACGATCATCGGATATTTCCCGAGCAAGAAAAAGGCTGCAGAAGCGATTCTGGGTGCGGACAGGATGGGCGCCGCATCATTGAAGGTTTTTTGATTGCCATTCTTTCGAGAAGAAACTGCCCGCGCATGACAGCGTGGGCAGTTTCTTTTTTCACGCAAGCATCTCCCCTTCAGAAGCGACTTGCACATCATCTTGTGCGGCTTTTTCTGGAGAGAGAAATGTCAGACCCCCAGTTTTACCCCACCCCTGGCGATCTAGCCGCCCGCATGATCGCCAAGTTCAACGCATCCCCGTTCGAGCGGGATGCGCGCGTCTTGGAGCCCAGCGCGGGAGAAGGTGCGCTGGCGCTAGCGCTTGCCGCCGCATCTGAAACGAACCGGCAAGCCAAGATGCTAAAGTATCGCGGCTACTGGTCGCGGGAGACAGTCAACATCGATTTCATCGAGATCGACATGCGCAAGCATGCGACCCTCGAAAATTTAGATGGCGTCAAAGGACGGGTCATCGGCCTGGACTTCTTGCAGTTCTCTGGAAGTCTGGCGGCCTACACCCACGTCCTGATGAACCCACCCTTTAAGGATGGGGTTCACCACATCCTCAAAGCCTGGGAAGGCTTGTTTGATGGGGAGATCGTTTGCCTGCTCAACGCCGAGACGGTGCGCAACCCCTTCTCGAAGGAGCGTCAACGCTTGGTTCGTCTCATCGAAGAACTCGGCGACGTGGAATTCTTGCAGGATGCATTCAAGGGTGAAAACGTCGAACGCGAAGCCAATGTCGAGGTGGCCATTGTCCACCTGGTCAAAAAGGCTGACCTTCACCACGATGTCATCGGGGATGCGCTCAGTGGACTACAAGAGGACGCTCTGCACGAAACAGGAGGGTCCGGCGCATACGCCTCGATGGTTAACAACCAGGAGCTTGCCATCCCAGGTGATGTGATCGTGATGACGGAGCGCGCATTCAAGGCGGCCGTCAAAGCAATGCAAGAAGCCGCCTTAGCAAATGCTCGGGCGGACCACTTGTCACGCCTCGTCGGGCAGACGATGGCGCAAAGAAACGGCGAAGCGAAGGGCGACAAGACCGAGAACATGGCGAAGTCGATTCGTGAGGCTATTGCCAAGGGTTATGACGAACTCAAGGATCGCGCATGGTCCGAGGTGCTTCGCTCCACAAAGGTGTCCTCGAAACTGTCCAGCAAAGCCCAGCGGCGACTGGAGTCCGATTTCGAGCGCATCAAGCGCCTCGATTTCTCCGCGTCCAATGTGTATGCATTCTTGATCGGCCTGATCGAGTCTCAGGGTGACATGCATCTTCAGATGGCATGTGATTGCTTCGATGAGATCACCAAGTATCACGAGGACAACACCGTGTGGTACATGGGGTGGAAGTCCAACGGCAAGCATCGCACCGCCGGGAGGCGCATCAAGATGACCCGGTTCATCCTGCCGTACTTCGAGTCGAGGTGGTCTGACCATTCTCTAGGTTACGGAGAAACCCAGCGCCTGCGGGACTTCGATAAGGTGTTCGAGGTCTTGGACGGGAAGGCTGTTGGCAGTTCTTTCGGACTTGCCGACCTGTTCCAGCGCGATAGCAAATCCCTTGCTGCCGGTGATCGCCTTGCAAGCGACTACTTTGAGGTGCGCTGGTATCCCAAGCGGGGCACGATTCACTTCTTTCCCAAAAGGAAGGATTTGATCGACCGCCTCAACCGGGTTGTCGGACGCGCTCGCCAGTGGCTCCCTGAGAGCGAAGACCTGGCGTCCAAGGACTTCTGGATGGCTTACGACCAGGCTGAGAAGTTTTCAGCCGAAGTCGCAGCCACTGTTGGAGACTCAAAGGGATGGAACAATCCGTTTTCCAAGGCCAGCAGGGGTGATGACGAGGAATCGATCCACGCCCAAGATGTCATCGCGCAAGCGTGCATCAAGGCGGCCCAGGATCACGGACTCGACCTTCTGGGACGAATTGCCAAAACATCAAATGATTGCCAACCGCTTCTCCTGGAAGCGGCGTGAAATTTGACTCCCGCCCCTGGCAGCTTTTGCTGCCGGGGGCTTTTCTTTTTTCACGCAAGCATCTCCCCTTCAGAAGCGACTGCACCTCATCTGGTGCGGCTTTTTCGGGAGAGAGTCATGAGCCGTTTTTTTCAGAAGCAAGTGGATCGTCGTAGCCGCAACGCGATGGTCGAATTTTTGTCGCAGCACTTTCGTTACTCCACGATGAATTCATGGAATGGCATGAGCAGCTACGCAAATTGCGTGAAGGTCAACCGTCTTGGTTTGACTTCGGATCAGGTTGATGGCGCCTTTGCGCTGATGTCGGCCGACGAGGACTACTGGGATGAGTTGAACTGGCACATTGACGAGTTCACAACGCGCCAGAACCATGCGTACACGATAGGATCGAATGGTCGATCTGGTGGCTATCTCGTTCTCTACGGTAGCTATCTGGAAGACACGGGCTATAAGTCGCGCTGCAAATCCTGCGGGCAATTGAACTACAAAAAGGTGGCAACCATGCCGCAGGACCCGGGCGAGTTAGTCATTGCGCAGGAGGTGCTGAAGTCGGGCGCGTGCTGGACAGATGTGACCTACCTCAAGCAAGGAGCCATTGCGGCTCTTCCAATGGCCGATGATCACAAGCTCGCATTGGTCCGTCGATTTAAGGTGGAATTGAAAGACGGCACGTTGGGGAATCGGTGTGGCGCTTGCGGCAAGGAGGGGGAGACCGGGCGGATCAATCTCGTGAAACCGCTAACGCGGCTTCAAGTCAAAATGCGAGGGATCGATCAGGAACGTGATTTCACCGATTGGTCGATGGGCGATCTGCGTGCTCGTGTTGACTTAGTGGCGGACTTTGACCGGGCGTGCGATGAGATTCGCGAGAGCTTTATCGATATGGCCACGTCCTGCCGCGTTGTGGAGGAAACCATCATGGTTCCCAAAACGATCCGGCGTATTGTCTGTGCGCACGCGGATTGACCGCTACTGAACTGTCCCGAGGTGCGCGATGCGTGCCTCGGGCTTCTTTTTTGTCTAATGGTGTGTTGGTGCTGGCTTCATTTCTCGCGCAAGCATGTCTTGGTTGAAAGCGACACGCTGTGTGGCGCTCATCCAGGAGAGAGAAATGAAAACCAAGTTACTGATCGAGGTGGAGTCCATGGGTGTTCCGCAGGAAGATGTCGTGCGCATCGTCAACAAGCTGATCAACTGCGGCCTTTCGGACGCACAGTCCAGTCTTGAGGAAGGCGAAAATCTCAGCATTGAAGCGATCCGCGATGCCGAGATTGCGATGGATTTGAATATCCGCGCCCCCGTCATTGTTTGACGGCAGAAGCAAGCCCAGGCGTAAACGCCTGGGCCTTTTTTCGCATCGACCGCACGCATTTCCAGAGCAAAGCGACAGTCGGCATCCCGCCGACGGCTTTCCTCTGGAGAACATCATGCGTATCGAAGTAACGAAAGCAAACCGGGCTGCCTGGAAACTGGTTGCCGCGGTTCTTGGTAATGGCAAGGGAGCTGCTTACAACTCGTGGCTCGTCTTCGACGGAAAAACGGCTTTCACCGCTTGCGGGGATGGTGGCGTCAGTATCGAGATGGACTTGCCAGAAGCCGTCGACCATCCAGTCATCCTCCACGCAGCGCAGGTGCAGGCGGCATTGAAGATCGACCCTAGCGCCCTGCAGGTTGACCCTTACTTGAGTTGCCTTGCGACGATCAATGGTGTGCGGCCAAGCGATGTTTATGCTCACCCCAAGTCGTGGATCGATGCGCGGGAGCAGTTTCTTGCCCGCGCGTTGAGCAAGAAGGTGGGAACCTTGCGGGTGGACATCGGGGCAGTGGTCAAGGTGAGTCCTTTCATGGCCGTCGATGACTTCCGTGATTGGCTCAATGGTGTCTGCATTGACCTTTCCGCCGGGCGGATTGTGGCGACGGATGGAAAAACCATGGCGATTTCCCAACCAGGGGCGGCGAGCATTGAAGGTGAACCTGACGGGATGCGGGGGCGTAATGTCCTCGTTCGCCGGGAGGCGATCGAATTGATCCAGAAGTCTGGTTGGGATCGTCTGGAGGTCTATGAGTCTTTGCCGATGCAGGAATCGGCTGTCGACACGATCAATGGTTTGGCGATTTCCGTGCCATTCGATGGAGGGCGGCTTCTCGTTCGCGGGATGGAAGGCGTCTACCCCGACTACCGTAAGCTACTCGCGAAAACCGTAGTCGATGCATCGAGAGAAGGCTATGCCGAGATGGTCTTTCAATGCGATCACAAGGACCTGGAAAAGCACGTCCGTGCGGTCAAGTCGGCCGGGAATGGGCGCAACATCGAGTTGGGCCTGATCGTGGATGTGTGGGGGCATGTCGCCGCAGCCGAGGAATCGCCCGTGGCGTTCCGCAAACCCGCAACCGTTCGACGGCTGACCGGAATGTTCAGCACGGCGATGGTCAACGCGCAATATCTCCTGCGCGGGATGAGGGCTCTGGGCAATGTGGCCATATGGAAAGTCAGTGCCAGCGATGTGTGGTCTGCATCGACTCCTGATTTGACCGTACTGGTCATGCCCATGCAGATGTAGCGTTGGCAAGATGAAAGCCCAGGAACTTCGGTTCCTGGGCTTTTCGCATGAGGCGCACGCATTGTCCATCTGAAAGCGAAGGCCGCCATGGTGGTGGCCGCTTCTTCAGGAGAGAGATCATGCGTTCCATTTTTTTGGTGGGGATTCTTGCCGTTGTGACGATGCTGGCCGGCTGCGCGCAGCCGAACATCAATCCGACGGTGTACGGCTCGCCGCAGGCGATGAACCAGATGCCAGTGCAGTATGCGACGGTCCTGCAGATCAATCCGGTGACGGTGCAGGGAACAGGACAGACCACTGGGGGGGGCGCCGGCATGGTGCTTGGCGGTCTTGCGGGATCGGCGCTCGGTGGTGGGCGTGAGCATGCGGCGCTGGCGATCATTGGCGCGATTGCTGGAAGCATCGCTGGCACCCATGTCGGACAGTCGGTGACGAACCGGACGGGCGAGCAGATCGTCTACCGGCTGGACAACGGCCAGGTGCGCGCTCTTGTGCAGGGGATCGATCCTGGTGATCCGTTGGTGCCTGGATGTCGTGCAATGGTCGTGATGCAGGGTTACACCGCAGCACGCCTCGTGCGGGTCAACTGATCCGCACGCAGATTTACCCCGGTCGCCGTTGGCGGTCGGGGTTTCTTCGCCTGCTCGTCATGGCTGTCGGCTCCATTGGGCTGGGGTGGTTCGCGGTCTCTCAGTTGAAACCGCGCAATCCTCATTCGCGTGACCCGCATGCCGAGCATGCCCCCTAGAGCGCATGCGCTCTGATCCTAACCCGGCCTCGCGCCGGGTTTTTCTTTTTCGGCGCACGCATTTCCACATCAAAGCGATGGTCGGTATTCCGCCGACAGCTTCTATTCTGGAGAATGCAATGATCAAGGCAGTCAAAAACCCTGACACCCGGGCACTGGGTGAGCTTTTTGGCAATGACATCTTCGACAGCGTGGAGGATGCGCGCAAGCACATCCCGGTGTTCGAGCCTGGTGAGCACACGCCGGAGGATGATCCTTACTACGTCATGCAGATCGACGCTTTGCGTCTTCTGCTGCTCTGGTTCAATCCCACGACGCAGTTCAACAGGAACCTGCTCATCACGGGTCCGACAGGCTGCGGCAAGACCAAGCTGTTGTTCGTCTTCGCGGCACGCACTGGGCGCGAGCTGATCCGTTACTCGGTGCATGAGCGCACGAGTTTCGACGAGCTGCTGGGCTCGACGGCCATCCGGGAGGATGGATCGTCGTACTGGATGGACGGCCCACTGCCCACAGCGATGAAGCGGGGTGCAATCCTGCTGCTCGACGAGGTGAATGCCGCCCGTGCCGGCGCTCTCATCGGGCTCAATGGGGTGATGGATGGGGCGCAAGCCATCTATGTTCCCGGGTCTGGTGAGATGGTCAAGGCGCATCCCGGATTTCGGATCGCCATGACGGGCAACAGCGTGAACCGCGACGACTCAGCCGCATCGTTCAAGGGCACAAACACTCTGAACGTGGCGTTCCTGGATCGGGCCTTTGGCCTGGAGATGACCTACCTTGACGAGAAAAGCGAAATGGCACTTCTGTACCGCTATTTCAATGCGATTCTCAGCAATGGCCGCGTACCCACGAAGATCATCTCGGCCATGGTGGGTTTCGCGGCCGACGTGCGTCAGCAGTTCATCCGGGGTGAGTGCGAAGTGACAGTATCCACGCGCGGCTTGATGGCCTGGGCCGAGATGATGGCCATGCGTTGGCCACGGATTGAGCGGGATGCCCAGGCGAATGCAGACGGCTACCTGATCGAGGTCCAGAAAGCGGCGGACGCTGTGCTGTTGTTTACCGCGACGCCACCGACCAGGCAGGCGTTGCGCAAGGCGATTGAAGCGAAGTTTGCCGGGGTGGCTTTCCCGCAAGCGACGGATCAGCGCAAAGTGGCTTGATGACGAAACCGCACCTCATTGTTCGCAATGGGGTGCGGCGTTTTTTATGGGTATCCGGAATCCCGTGTGGGACGGCAACAACCAGGGACAGGGTCTTCTTGACCAGTCCGTTGTTGGATCTCAGTCGAAGTGGCCTTCTTCGAGAAGTCGGCAGAGTGTTGGAATGTGTGGACCGTACTCGACAGTCTTTTCCTCAATCACGTCCAGCACAACCATCCTTGGTGGCTTGTAGCTACCAGCGAACGAGACAAGGTTCTCGCCTGATGTCTTAGACGCAGGAACCTGCTTGCGAACCTTGGTCCGCACCACGCCCGACGTTGGTTTGCGCGCCTCCTGATCGAACAGGAGCCGAGCCCTGATCACATCGAAGCTGTAGCCGCGTCCCATGCGGTTGACGTCCTTGGCCAGTCTGTTGACGCTTTCAGTATAGGCATTGGTCACCGGATAGTCGTAGATGTTGAAGATCTCCTGCCACCAACTGTTGAGCGCGCCTGCCGTCTCGCGGAACTCGGTGGCGATCAGGGGACTCAGCCGCGTCAACCAAGCCCGTGCCTCCGCTTCTGCCGCCTTGCGATTGGGCTGGTCGTAGATGGCAAAGAAGCCCTCCTTCGCCTCGTGTGCCAGTCCCAGCGCGGGGTAGAGCTTTGACCAGGCGTGAAGCTTGTCCTTCTCAGCGTCGGTCAGCTCATGCAGCCGCTTGAGCAGCACGAAGCGCTCGTTCTTCATCTTGATCCGTGTCTTCGGCTCAAGCTCGCGGCGGATGCGCTTGCGGATGCGCTCGATCGCATCGTTGGCCATGCGAACGACGTGGAACTTGTCCACCACCACCGGGCGTCCGGGCAACTGTGCAGCGACCACCTGCCGGTAGACGCTCCACATGTCCATCGTCACGACCTCGATGTTCTTCTTGTCGCGTAGGTCCTTGAAGTAGGCCAGAAGCTCGACCTTGCGCCTTGTCTTGAGGAGGTCGAAGACCGAGTTCTTCTCGATGTTGGTAAGCATGCATCGGTACTCACCGACGATCTTCAGCTCGTCGATGCCAAGCACCCGAGGCACCTCGTACACAACGGTCTGCTGCGTGCGTGCCGTGTAGTCATCGAACACATGGCGGATCGTCTTGTCGTCGACGCCAACCTCTCGCGAGACCTCGGCGAACGTGCTCTGGATGCAGCGCTGCTCTATGTAGCCAACAAGGCGACTGGTCATCTGCCGCTTGCCGTCCATCGAGGGCAGTGAGTCCAGCAAGGTCTTGCCACAGGCCGTGCATCGGAAGCGCTTGCGCTCGAAGCTTAGTTCGACCCGCTTGCCGTGCATCGGCGTGTCCATGAAGGACTGAAGCTTCGTCCCGTGTCGATGCAACGCCTCGCTGCCGCAGTGGGGACACGCAGTCGGCTCGACTCCACCGACAGCGGAGATCACGTAGTGCGTCTCGTGCTGCTGCACGCCAATCGCACGAACGTGCGGCAGGTTCAGGATGTCGTGGGGAGTGTTCACGATGCCACCGTCGCGGAGAACCCGCGCACTCCAGACTCCAGGGCCCGTCTTCTCATGGCTGTGGGTCGTGTGATCGCAGAAGCAGAGCCGGCCCCCGTTCGCGGTACACGCGCCCCTCGTCGGTAGAAGATACCGTTACAGCTTCTGAGGAATCAGAGCGTTCGGGCCATCCGTTATCGAGTACGGCTCGTCGTAGAGCCACAGTAGGCAATCAGGCTCTGACCTGAACCACACGAACGTTCCCCAGGCCAGTTCAGGGAGGCACTTTTTGAAGGCGCTATCGGCGCGATCTTCAAAGGCGGTGCCGAACAGGCATTGATCCTCCGGAAAGCCCGACTGCATGATGTAGTGGAGCAGTGCGTCGCGCCTGGCCTGATTCATCGGGCCATCGCTGGCCACCACCTCAACAAACACCAGGTGCGTTTCCTCCCCGGTGTCACCCACGTTGGCCAGGATGATGTCCGGCAAGACTTTGCTCTGGTCGATGTCCAGGCCGAGGGCCTTGGCGGTCTTCTCGTCCTGATATCGAACCTTGGCACCGCTCTCTGAAAGCCACAGCAGGGCAGGCGAAGTCAGGAAGCTGGCCGCGAACTGCTCGACCACTGCCTTCGAGATGATCGAGGACGGCCCCGGCGACAGTTTGGCCACGGTGCCATCCGGGCAGTTCACCAACACCTCGTTATCGGACTTCATCTTGCCTGCGGCCAGCAGGACCATGCGTGCCCGAGCTGCGGGGGTGAGGTGCCTCTTCTGCCAGGCGGTGATGGCCGCCTCTAGTGCGGCCTCGTCCAGGTCAGGATTGAAAATGGCCGCGAAGTCGGCTTTCAGGAAGTAGATCGGCAGGCTGGACGTGACGGCGACACCTGGCAGCTTTCCAACAGCGCCAACGTGTAGCAGGCCGAAGCGGATGGTTTCATCACGAATCGGCTCCCGTGTCGTGTCCGCATACCAGCGCGAGCCCTCGGGCCGGAAGCCCGGCTTCTTCGACTGGGCCAGCCACAGCAGCCGGTCTTCATTGCTGGTCTTCTGGGCTTGGTCTTCGGTGAAGAAGTAGACGTGGCTTGGTCGAAGGCAACGATCAGAGCCGTCCACCATGCCACCGTACAGGAACACAAAGACGGTCTTGGCCGACATCTCCCGGACGAGGTTCTTCCTCATTTCAAGGCCAGGCGTGAACAGCCGCTCAAGGCGCGTGTGAATGTCTGCCACGCTGGGCAGTTTGGGCAACGTCATGCTGCAACCTTCCGAGAAGCTGCGGACAGCCCCAATTCAGCCTCTACGGCCGCGTCGATCTCTTCGAGGGTGGGGAACTCGGGGACACGGCAGCCGATGGCCTCGATGATGTTCATCGACGGCAGCGGCAGGGAGCGAAGCTCGCCCGCGTTGATCTGCGTGCTTCCAGCGATGGCCCGAAGGTGGCGATCCACCACGCTGCTGGCCAGCAGCGC
>Ga0315298_1000628_pt1 | contig 68492 bp, 60 predicted proteins | sample WHS_1_MG_FD_203077 | JGI IMG/M metagenome (GOLD analysis project Ga0315298, IMG submission 203077) | Extremophilic microbial mat communities from Washburn Hot Springs, YNP, Wyoming, USA - WHS_1_MG | ecosystem: Environmental > Aquatic > Thermal springs > Hot (42-90C) | place: USA: Wyoming...
GGTATAGTGACGGTGGCACACACCGATACGGTATATTGTGCCGTCTCAACACGAGGCTCAGCCATATAATGCAGTTTGGTTGAGCCTTAATCTTTCCAGTCACAACTGACAATCAAAGAACACTACCAACCTCAACCGCAACTGTACGTAAGTTGCCTTGGCTTTTGACACGGCACAAAAAACCGGGTACAGAATTATCGTGGCTGACGAACTGTTCCCTTCTGGGCCGTGGGTTGGCTTTTACAACTACAACCCAGGCGATAAACATCAAATGGAACTGGACCTGACCTTCGCCAATGGCAAGGTCACTGGCACCGGCATAGACGACGTTGGCCGGTTCGTCATCAACGGTAGATACGACACCACCACATTGGAATGCTGGTGGACAAAGACGTATCCGGGGTCGCATGACGTGTTCTATCGCGGGTTCCGCGAAGGCAAAGGCATCTGGGGCACTTGGGAAATCACCGCATTCGATCACGGGGGCTTTCATATCTGGCCGCGCGCTGCAGGTGACGGTGAAACCACCGAACAAAAAGCAACCCAACCACACCCAGCCGAGCTTGTGGGAGCATAACTATCCGAACAACTTCCGGATTAAACCCGCAGACCAACCACAGTTTGGCATTGAAATTTTGCGCACTACAGCTACAATTTCGCCCCGAAACAACTCGATCCCATGAGGTAGTAACCGTGTTTGGACTATCAACAAATCGCAAGAAAAACCGTGAGGTGTACTACCTGCTGCCCGGCATGGGCGGACGCAGTTATAAACGTAAACAGCGCAAGATGATGCAATGGGCAATTGCAGTTGGGCTGTGGGTATCGGCTTTGCTCGGATTATTGCTTTACCTTCTCAACAAGCCTTAGAATTCGTGTTTCAACATTCGGCCAGGGTACGGGACCAGAGATTTTTTCAGGCCAGCGCAAGCCAACAAACAAATCCAGTAACACGGCCCGGTTGTGCACGTCACATCTTGCTCCGCACCACCAGAAAGTACATTAGCAAAATTGCAGCCAACAAATACGTTAACCAACCTACCTCACGTCCACGCCCGACAAACGCTTTCACAATTGGATAGCTGATGAACCCCAGCGCAAGCCCGTCGGCAATCGAGTACGACAACGGTATCCCCACCAACGTCAGAAAAGCCGGAATTGATTCGCTGTAATCTTTCCAATCTACCTTGGCTGCATTCTGCATCATCATTGCGCCAACTATCACAAGTGCAGGCGCAGTAATCGGCGGGTAACTCCCTATCATGGCGATCAGCGGGCCGAAAAACAGTGCAAGTATGAACAGGCACGCTGTTACTAGACCGGTTAACCCGGTGCGCCCACCCTGTTCTACGCCAGCCGCGCTTTCAACAAAGCTCGTCACTGTGCTCGTGCCCAGTGCAGCGCCCACAACCGTGCCAACTGCATCTGATATCATGGCTTGTTTCGCCCGCGGCAATTTGTTGTCCTGGATAAAACCTGCCTGTTCACAAATGCCAATCAATGTGCCTATGGCATCAAACACAAACATGAACAGGAACACCATCACAAACGGCAACATTGGCAACGAAAGCGCTTTTACGGCGTCAAATTTGAAAAACGTCGGTCCCAGTGACGGTGGCGCGGCAACAACAGCTTTCGCAATCTCAAATCGCGTTGCCAGCATTGATCCTGCGATAACACTCGAGCTGTGGGTGGGTTGCACACCGTGCACAAGCAACAGCTTCAGCGCGATGCTCAACGCTGTCGCACCGCAAATACCAAACAAAATTGAGCCGCGCACCTTACGCGCGTGCAATACCGCAGTCAAAAGCAGTCCGAAGAAAAAAACCACCAGGTCAGGCGAATTAAAATGCGCGTTCATCTTTACTGCTGTTCCTGGGTCTTTGACGATCAATCCTGCATTTTGCAGGCCGATGAATGCGATGAACAGGCCAATGGCCCCCGCGATGGCGTGTTTCAAACTGGGACTGACAGCATTGAAGATCAACTCGCGCAACCCGATCAACGATAGCACAACAAACAACACACCTGACACAAACACCATGCCAAGCGCAACTTGCCACGGGTGCGGGTAGCCGGCTGCTGCAGCAGCAGGTATTGCCGAAAAAACAAAGAAAAAGTTTTCACCCATGCCGGGTGCCTGTGCAATCGGATACCGCGCGTACAACGCCATTATCACCGTCGCAACTGCAGCAGAAAGGCAAGTTGCCGTTGTAACTGCGCCGAAGTCAATCCCGGTGTCCATGCCGAACATTTTTCCTGAGAGCACTGCCGGCTGGACAAAGATGATGTAAGCCATCGTCAGGAACGTTGTAAGCCCGGCCAACAGTTCCGTTCGCGCCGTTGTGCGATTTTCCGTCAGGCGAAAAAACTTGTCCAACATGTTCATGCCACTTTTCCCTCTCCCAGTTACAACTTAGACCGGTTACACAAAAGCCAGCCAGTCTGCAGTGCGGTGTTTACCACAGATTTGATGAACAAAACTGTGTCCGCGAACCCGAACATACCCACACTGAATCGTGGTGCTGCAAATGACAACAGCCTACGGTTTGCGCCGATCCCGACACTGTTGTTGCTTGTGGAGTTTTGCCCTACAGCGTGCAAGAGCGCGTTTTGTACTCTCGAGCTGTGCCTCGAGGTTCTTCAGCCTCGCCAAATTCTTCTCACAACGCGCACGTACCGTGGCGAGTTCTTTCGAATGCCTGCGCAACTCAAGTTGTGTCATTACCAACCGCGCAAGTATTTGCAGTGCACGCTGCTGGTCGTAATTAAGTCTGCGCGGTACACGATCCATCACACAAAGTGTGCCTAGGGCGTAACCGTCCGGTGTAACTAGCGGTGCACCTGCATAAAACCTGATCTTCGGGTCTTTTGTGACGAGCGGGTTATTGGCAAAACGCGGGTCTTTTGCCGCGTCTTCGACGATAAACAGGTCGTCCTGCAATATTGCATGTGCACAAAACGCTATATCACGCGCAGTCTGTTTCGCGCTGATCCCAACTCGTGACTTGAACCATTGTCTGTCCTCGTCAACAAGCGAGATCATGGCCATTGGCGCGCGGCAAATCCGCGCAGCCAAATCTGTCATATCATCGAAAATCGCCTCAGGTACTGTGTCAAGTATCTCGTACTCCCAAAGCACTTTGAGGCGTTTTTGCTCGTGTTTCGGTACCGGTGGCCGCATGGGATTTCACTCTGTCAACTCCGCACATTAACAAATGCAGGCTCGGTGTTGAAGTTATTTCTTTTTCTTGAACGCCGGGCGCGCCAACCCGCCCGCCAGTGCCGCTCCGATAAATGTTATTCTGAAACTTCCTCGACAAGCGCCGGCGCGCGACGTGCTAAGCCACCCGACCTAACCTCGGGTATCAGGATCAAGCACGCTACCATAATTAAGCCCGCACTCAGCCAACCAATTGTTGGCAGTGGCAAAACCGACGCAAGTTGAAACCCAACAACGGGCGCAATTACACCACGCAAACCAGTAAAAAACGTGTGCACTGCCATGTAATCTGCAACGCGCTCAGCCGGCGCAAATTTTGTCACCCACAAGCTCCATGCCACGTCGCCTCCCGCAATTGAGACGCCATAAACCAGTGCGCCAGCAATCAGCCCCGCAAGACTGTCTGTGGTGAAAAACGCCAAAATCCCAACCATAAACCCCATGTTCAATATGATGCGCAGGGCGAAAAAGTTCATACGGTCAAACAGCCAACCCCAGACCGGATTCATCACAAGCCGCGCGATGTTCGGTAACACACCCGTCAACAACGCAATTGCGCCAACAGACAACTGCGCCCCGCGTATCGTTACCCCGTATTTTTCATTGGCCAAGTACTCCACACGCAACGGCACCATCATCAGGTTCGCGAACCCCAAAAACATCCAGGCAATAAGTGTTTGACGGAACAACGCGTCGTGCTTGGCATATTTAAGCGCACCGAACGGATGCGTTGCGCCGGAGGCAACCAGCCTGCGTGACGGTATCTTACCAAGACAATATGCTGAAACCAGATACGCACATGCAAACAGTAACAGTAACACCGGGAAATACCCGATCCGGTTCGTCAACAAACGTCCCGCCACGTGACTGAAAACGGCCGCCGTTGCTATACGAACCACCATCGTGCGCGAAAATAGCCAGCCACGGTCGCTTTCGGGATAGTTTTCCTGATAAATCTGCGTCAGTAACGGTATAACAGCAGATGCACACGCCATGCTGACAACCGACCCGAGCACAAAAACAGGTTCAATCACGCAAAGCGCCATTATAGAAAATCCAACTGCCCCAACCAACGACACGTGCGCTGCTGCGACGCCAATTTCACCACCCCACCGCTCGACGCGCTTTACAAACCACGGCCCAAGAAGTAGTCCCACACTTGTGCCGCTTGCAACCAGGGCCTTGGCAACCGGCCCGGCGTGGTACCAACGCACCGCTATCAAAACAAGGAATGTGCTGCCGGCAGTTTCGATTATTCCGGAGGCAACTGCGCGCCAGCGTTCGTACCGATACGTCAGTTGCGCCCGAGTTTGTGCATCTGCATCTGCCATGCTAGCTGCAGGTGGAACGGCCACAAACAATCGTTCCGCCAATTCCAATCAGGCACGCCGTTGCACTCAAGTAGGGTGAAGTTAAAGCCAAAATATCAGGTTCTAATCGGTTGCAGTTGTGTATCCTGTGCTGAACCCGTCCCATACCGTGCCGGCAGATACACTGTTACAGTTGTCCCTTCGCCAACCTTGGTTTTGACGTGTAATGCGCCCTTTGCGCGCTTGACAAGGCGCAACACTATGCTCAGGCCTAAGCCGGTACCTTTGCTGCCGGATTTGGTTGTGAAATATGGATTGAAGATTTGTGGCAATACATCTGGTTTGATCCCGGTACCATTGTCACGCACTGCAACAGCCAAAATCGGCGCAGTGTTGTCGAACCCTTCCAAATTCAAAATACGTTCTTCGTCTGTGTCCCGGAACGACTTGAGTTCAAGCGGTTGTGGAAGCAAACGCGCCTCGATTTCAACCCGATGTTTTCTTGTATCACACTGGAATGCGTTGACCGCCAGATTTAACAATACCTGTAACAGGTCGGTGCCGCTCATCAACACAGTACCGTCCTCGGCAAGTGGCCGCAGCTCGAAATCATGATCTTGCGCACTGGGGTGGTACTTGATGAAATCCTGCAGGTCGTTCAACACCTGGTTAATGCTCACACGCGGTGCTTCTTCGGTTTGCTTGCTCAGATATGCCAGGTACCGCCGCGACAGCTCGATACAGCTCTGCACCTGGCGATTGATGGTGCGCAGATGTTTCTTGATCCATTCGAGGTCTTCCGTGCTCAATGGCATCGCTTCACCAAGCCGCTGGCTTATGAGCTGGCTAAACCCGCTGATAACAGTGAGCGAGTTTTTCACGTCATGGAAAATGCTCGCGTAAATGTCGCCCCGAATACGGCTGAGTTGCTCTGCAATTTTCAGGTTCTGGAACTCGGTGAGTAACTCCTGCATTTCTTTTGCGTTCCCGTGAATTTCACGTGCAAGCAACCGCCGGCTCATTGCGTTCGCAACAGCAGCTCGGATAGTCGCAACGTCAAACGGTTTATTGATGTAATCAGCCGCCCGGAGCCGTAGAGCCTGACGCAATGTGTCCGTCGTTTCGTATGCCGTGATCATTATGACCTCGATTGCAGGGTCTATATACCGCAGCCGTTCGAGGACTTCTATGCCGGACATGCCGCTCATGCGTATGTCCAAAATTGCAACGTCAATGTGGTTTTTCTGGGCAAGTTGAACTGCACTCGGCCCGTCCCCCGCCAACAACAGATTGTAATCGTCCTTAAAAATCATCTGCAGTGCCTGGCGAGAACCTTCCTCGTCGTCAACGACCAGTACTGTGCCGCGCGGTTGAGTTGACACTTTGCTATGCGATTTTGACCGTGTTTTTTGTGCTTCTTTTGCCAAATCCGTACCCATGTTGCTTACAACACGTTGCATTCGGCCGGGTCACTCAGCTTTTTAGTGCCGGCTCCGTTTCGCAGCACCATGGTAGCGTAGCGTGAATAATGCCACAAGACTCAACTACACACTTGAAATTGACGTTGATTGGCATGGCACACCGGTGTTGAATCTGTGTAAAAAGCTGCCCAGGATATAATGCGCGCCCTAGCAAGACCTGATGTTGTCAAAAAAGCCTGCATCGCTACCGCATTGAGCTGTTTGGCATCTTTGCCTCGGCTGCACCTGTGGGAAAACCGCCAATGGCCGGTCTGGTACCTTGCAGCGGTACTGCTAACCACGGGCTTTGTTTTATGGGCATTTGTGTTCGCATGGCACAGCAAAATCACCGGCAGAGAACCTTTTTCACCCTCCAAAAACCCATTACACTGGCTAGCTGCAACAGCTCTGGCAATCGCCAATGCTATCATCGCCGGTCTCATTTTCGACCCCAGGCTGCGTGCAATTGCACCTGCCGAATTCCCTAAAGACACCTGTTCCTGGATCGCAGATGTACTTGTTAGTCTGTCATTTGGCCGGCTCTTTCTGATTTTTGCGCCTGTGGCGTTCTTCGGCCGGTTGCTCCCAAATCATATTGCAGTTGTTGTTCTGACAGCGTGCTTCAACGGATTCATCACTGTGCTCAGGGCAACGCAACTCGAACTGCCCACAAGCCTCGGTTTGCTGACATTATCGGCGCGCTTGATCGGGACCGCGCTTGCGGTCATCCTCTATCTCAGGGGCGGTGCACCGACAATTCTCTGGATGACTTTGTTAGCGCAACTGCGTCACCTGCCAGTCTTGTTACACAATTAAGACACGCTCAACAAATCCGCGGTAATTGTTCGCCGCTTGGCATGTCCAAGATACGGTCAACACCTATTGTGCTTCGCAAAATTACTTCCCCGCCCGCCGCTTCCATGACCTGTCCGATTACCGCCGCGTTTTTGCCCACTGGTTCGCCTTGCATGATTTCAAGGGCGCGCTCAGCATCTTTTGCCGGCACAAATGCAATAAACCTGCCTTCGCACGCAACATATACCGGGTCCAGCCCCAATATTTCGCATGCAGCCTTTACATCTTCACGCACAGGCACCGCAGACTCGTCAATTGTAATTCGCAGGTTCGCTGCATCTGCGATCTCGTTTGCAGCACTGGCCAAACCGCCGCGCGTCAAGTCGCGTAGACAATGAATTTCAATCCCGGCACGTATCATCTTCAACACCAACCCTGCCAGTGGCGCAGAATCGCTTTCGATTGTGCCCTCAAATTCAAGCCCCTCGCGCACCGCCATCACGGCCATACCGTGCCGGCCAATGTCACCATTCACGATCAGCACATCACCCGGCCTGACACTCTGCGGCCTTATGTCAAGTGAATGCTCGAGCACGCCTATGCCGGCTGTGTTAATGAAAAGGCCGTCGCCTTTGCCCTTGTCAACGACCTTCGTATCCCCCGTAACAATCTGTACATCACACACACGCGCAGCGTGTTGCATGGATTGCACAACGCGCCAAAGCGTGTCCATGGCGAGTCCTTCCTCCAAAATGAACCCGGCACTTAAATAAAGCGGTCGCGCGCCTGCCATGGCAAGGTCGTTGACCGTGCCGAAAACGGCTAGTGCACCAATGTCACCTCCGGGAAAGAACAGTGGCCGCACCACGTATGAATCTGTGGTAAACGCAATCCGATGCCCGCAAATCGTCAGCACAGCCGAGTCATGACGCCCTTCGAGTGCCGGATTGGCAAATGCCCGAAAAAAAACTTTCTCGAGCAACTGGTGCATCAGTTTTCCACCACCACCATGCGCCAAAACAACGTGTGGATACTGGCCAATTGGCACCGGACAAATACCGCCGAAATTTTGTTCGTCGCTCAGCATGTTCTGTCCTCGCAATACGGGTCTGAAGGCCTGGTTTTGCGATATTTGTAGTAGGCAGCACAGGCGCCTTCGCTCGATACCATTGTTGCGCCGAGCGGATGTTCAGGTGTGCATCGGCTGCCGAAAGCTGGGCACTCGGACGGCTTGATTCGACCCTGTAAAACCAAACCGCTCATGCATTCTGCCGAGTCAGCACTACGTCGTTGGGCGGGGCCAAACCGCTTCTCAGCGTCAAATACAGCATAAGGATCGCGCAGGCCCAAGCCGCTATCCGGTATCTCGCCTATGCCGCGCCAGTTACGCGGCACAAACTGAAACACTGACCGGATAAGTTCCTGCGCGACTCGGTTGCCTTCTCGACAGACAACACGACTGTATTGATTTTCGACTTGTGCCCTGCCCTGCTCGAGTTGTCGCACGCACATCACCAGCCCGTGCAATATGTCCAAAGGTTCAAACCCAGTCACAACAATCGGCACACCGTACTTTTGCGCAATTGGTTCGTACTCAGCCCAACCCATAACCGTGCAAACATGACCCGCAGCAAGTAACCCTTGAACACCGCTGGCTGGTGCACCTAGGATCAACTCGACCGCAGGTGGCACACGCACATGCGCAACCAACAGCGAGAAGTTTCGCACACCGCGTTTTGCAGCTTGCATGACAGCCATTGCAGTCGTAGGCGCAGTGGTCTCAAATCCAACAGCAAAAAAAACAACTTCGCGTTCGGGATTTTTTTCAGCCAGCCTGAGTGCGTCCAGCGGCGAATACACCATCCGCACATCCGCCCCGCGTGCCTTTGCGGAAAGTAGGTCCGTCGAACTACCAGGCACACGCAACATGTCGCCAAATGAGCAAAATATGACGCGTCGGTCCAATGCAATCTCAATTGCTTTGTCAATCAACTCGACCGGTGTAACGCAGACCGGGCAGCCGGGCCCGTGAATCAGCCTGATCAGATCCGGCAAAAGCTGGTCTATGCCGAACCGCAGTATTGCATGTGTCTGGCCCCCGCATATCTCCATGATTGTCCACGGGCGTGTTGTCAGGGAACGTAGTTCACCCGCAATTCTCTGCGCCGCCACAGCGCTGCGATATTCGTCAACGTACTTCACACGCTCGCAACCGAAACTCGACACTCGATATCTGAAGCACGCGCACAGGCCAATACACGGTCACCATTGCCTTCCACAAGCAGGAACCGCCTTACCTAACCGTGCCCCGGTGCGGTTGACCCATCGAGTTGGGCGATGTATTCAAACACTTTGTTCGCCTCAGCTTCATCCAGCCGGCTGAGAGCAAAACCCGCATGCACAATCACGTAATCACCCACACACGCCTCAGGCACAAGTGCCAATGAAACATCCCTGACCACACCGCCGAAATTGACCCTTCCAATCCGTGCGATTGGGTCGTCTGTGCTAATGCTCTCGATTTTACCTGGAATAGCCAAACACATGTCGCGTGAACCTAAAACTGAACCTCGCCGGCGTCAAACATCGCCCGAGCCGAACAGGTTGTACCGCAGGGCAAACTTGCGCCCGTACCCGCAAGCCAGCCACACCGATAAAAGTGTCATCAGGACGTTTTCAACTAGTTTGCTGCAGATGTAAACCTCGCCAGTACCACAGCCGCAGTCGAACTTGACCGCGCAGAATGGTATGCCTGCATTAGCATGTAATTCCAACGCACGCCCAAGTACAATCGCAGTGAAGGGCACCAGCATTGTTACCAGCAACACCGCTGAACCGCGCACCCCTACCCCGCACACAAGTAACAGCCCACAAAAAATTTCAAACCAGGGCAACACTGCAGCAATCGAATTCAATACAACCGGCGTGTGCACAAGGTCGTATTGCCGCAGTAGCTTGAGAAATCCAACAGGGTCAAGTGCCTTGTTCAGACCGGCATAGATAAACATGCCACCCACTACCAGCCGCGCTATTACGCCGCCTGCCTCGACAATGACACGGCCAGCTTTTCTCCATCCGGGAATCATCTGCGCTCAGAACCCACCACGCCGCTGTTCCGTTGCCCAAGTTCGACCGGCAGTCCGTTTGTGCTCCACTCGACGAACCCGCCAGTGTAAATGCCGAGCTTTTCGTTCGGCACGCCCGCACCTCGAAGGATAACCGCCGCAAATTCGCTGTCCTCGCATTCGCCCCCGTAACAATACAGAACAATCTGCCCCGCATTCATGCAAACGGGTAACACGTCCGGCAGGTACCGTTCCGCGCGGTAGTGATCAAAAAGAAACGCACCCGGTATATGCCCGGCGACGTATTGATTCTCGTCACGCGCATCAACAAACACTACCAAACCAGTAGTGCGACGCGTATCATTGAAAAGTTGTTTGACCTGTTCCAGACCCAAGGCGGTCAGGCCCTTTGCCTTGAGTCGCGCAGCAACAAGCTCGGTTACATTCGTGGTTACAGTTCCTTTACCGGCGACGTTGGTCGGTCCGCTAACCGTAAACTCACCGGGTCGAATTGCACCCGGGAAATAATCGCGCCACAACTTTAACCCGCGCGGTGAAACCGAATTAGCCGCAAAGCCCAATACTGCACCTGCAATACCAATAGCAACAGCCTCTATCAAAACAATCCGAAACCCGGCCAGCCCACGACTCCGGTTCGATCTTGCGCCATTGGTACTGATCATTTGCTCGGCAGTGGCATCGGCGGTGTGGCAACCCCAGCCCCAACCGCTTGGCCAGGTGCGGATTGCGCCGTTTGCGGCCGGTACAGCTGGATAACCGGCACTTTGAAAACCGGATAACGCGGATGGTTGGATTTGAATGTTATCTCGCTCGGTTTGCCCGGTTGCACCTGGAAACCCGCAGGGAAACGCGTAATAACATTGAATAGGCGCCCGGGTTCAAGTTCATTTATATCCACGCCCACATCGGGCGCAGGCGCCTCAGGTTCAGATAGCGCAATCATGTTCGTTCCGGCATTACGTACTGTCATTGTAATGGTTATCTGACTTCCCAGAGGCCCGGGCGGGAGCTGAATTTGTGGGGGTGAAACCGTCACAACCGGCTGTAAAATTGTCATCGCCCGAATCTCGATTTGCGGTGCATTAGTTGACGATGATTTTAGACGAATTACCCCCTGACGGTTGATTGGATTTTGTTCAACTACAGGTTTGATCTCGACCTCGAACTCTTTCCCGGGCTGGATTGTCTTCAATGCAGTCACAAAAAACGCGCTGTCACATTCCGGCTCCGAAACCTCGATTGGGTGGTCTTCATTGCTTATGATGCGCACCGTTGACCTAGTCTCGCCAAGTGTCTCGGCATTTGCATAAATCACGGCGTACGGCGGGTTTACATCCACAGGCTTCCATACCGTGGCCCTCAACTGCAAAATAACCGACGGCTGTTCGCGGTCGTTTGAAGTAACAGTGACGGTTTTCATTACCGTCCCAACATAGCCGCCCGTGTTGAACTGGACCGGGATCCGACCGGTTTGGCCCGGCTCAACCTGTCGCGACCATTCGCCTGCGGCTGTGCACCCGCACGAGACACGTACACCGGTGATCTCAAGTGTTGCATCGCCCGAATTGGTAAAAACAAACTCGTGTTCCACAACACTGCCCGCTTTGACCCTGCCAAAATCATGCACCGTTTCCATAAAACTGATCTTTGGAGCGCCTTGTACGGGTGTAGCTTGCTCGGCTGACTGTGCGCTTGAGACACCGCCTGGCTCGGGTATCTGACAGAAAACAAAGCACGCCCAAAACACAATTACCGGCAGAACGATCAACAGCCGTTTTTCCATATATGCTGAATGGGTTCGTTTATCTTTCCTGCGCGAATAATAGCCTTACCCAGCCTTATTTGCAATGGTTCCGTAACGGTCAAACAACCGTGCGTCCCGACTACCCAATGCCAGCAGTACGCTCGACTTCCCCGTTTTTTGTTGCGGTTCGAAAGACTTGCTCTTTCACCCTCCCAGCAAATCAAAGCGAAGCATGCTCAGGGCTTTCTCGCGCTCAGTCGAAGTTCGCCGCCACAGCCTTACTTGACGACATGACTGTGTTTCTAATCTTTTTGACCGAGTGCAAGAGGAAAAGATTGCAAGCGCCATGCATGAAATAAGTGTTGTGATTTTCATAACGGGTCCAATAGCCGAACGACATGGATGCGCGACCGCCGTCCCGCACCTGCGGGATCGGCCGCCAAAACAATTTGCCATCTGAAATCTGCCATCTGCAATCAAGCGCAGCGTGGGGGCGTGGCGGCTGTTGTCTCCAGCGTCGGTTCAGCGATCAAAAACGCCCACTGCTCCAAATATCCGGCCAAATCGCTCCTCGGACTGGCAACGACAGCCAGCGTCGTCAATGCACTCCAAATTCATACTCTATGCGCTCTTTGCTCTCTCTGCCGGCAAGAAAAAAACCATTGCCGCAAAAGAAAACAAAACCCGCAAAGAAAGAACGCCAACAAAACCGCTGCCGGTCAACTGTTACCTTCATACCGAACGCTCAGGCTCAACAGCCGTTGTCGGGGATGCCAGGGTCAGCCGTAACCATCTCCCATCTGAAATCTGTCATCTGCAATCAAGCGCAGCGTGGCAGGCTGGCTGCCACGTGCAGTCTTTTGTTAACCCACTTGATGAGTCTGCTCGTAAATCTCCCCAAGCGTAATGTCCTGACGCCAACGTGGGGCAAAGTCGATTCCGTATCGCTTCTCCAGCAACCTGCAAAGCGTATCTAACTCTAGATTGTCAGCCACGCTTCCCAGCGGGTAAACCGCTCGATATACATCCATGATACACCCATGACTTTGTCGTCTGGTGAAAACCGACAGCGCTGCCTTCGAGGAAAACCAAAAGCAGCCACAAACAAGTTGAGGAACTCCCTAATCTCAGCTCTCGATGCCGCTGGAAAACGGCGTCTCCAATAAAAGCCCTCGCACGCTCGCTCCCAATACGGGCGCATCGGCGCGTCTGCTTTGACGCTCCTAATCGCTCCGCCCATGCCTGCCGCGAAAAGCATCAGAACAACAAGTATCCACTCCGCTGGTAAATCAAGGTACCAGAAGGCAAACAACTCGCCTGTGAGAAACAAGCCTGCAAGTAGCAAACCGATGCTGATGCGAATCAGTGACATACGTATAGCGGTCTAATGCCAGAATTGAGCGGCCGCCGTCCCGCACTTGCGGGATCGGCCGCCAAAACAATTTGCCATCTGAAATCTGTCATCTGCAATCAAGCGCAGCGTGGCGGCCCGGCTGCCTGCTCGCGATTCATCGCAGTTCGCTCCAGTGATCTTGTTGGGCGTCATTGTGTTTTCATTTTGGCAACTACTTGCTCTACCAGCTTGTCGTACCGAGCCCGGTTTTCATACGTCGGGCGGTAATTAGACTGGAGCTCACGAAATGCGTGCAATACTCGGTCTGTACGACCCGCTTCTAGTTCGACCACTGTGGCTTCTATCAGATTTTTGGTGGCACTGCCAAACCAAGCGTTCGAGTTAAACCGCTCCAGTGAACCAACAATGAAGGCGACACCGAAGCTGCAGAGGATGGCTAAACAGCCAAGGACGATCCTCACGGCTCGTCTGCTGCGGAACTCGGAAACAATCCATGCGACCGGGAGTGCAACAACCAACGTTACCACGATAAATGTTGCCGGAGTCATCATAGCGTATTGGCCCACCGATTTGTTTGTGTTGCCTTTGTAAACCTAATTTGATATTGGGCGGCCGTTTGAGTGGACGCGCCAAACGCTAAAAAAACGTACAAGCAATAAATCGGTTGGCAAGCCAGAAAAACCATTCCCGAACAAGGGGGTAAGCAAATGTGGAGAAAAGCTATTCCCAACCCCCAACTCAAATTATTGGGTCAGGTACAAGCGGAAATGCGGCTGGGGCATTACTGCCCTGCGCACGCCGATGTGTTACTGCGATTGCAATTTGTGGCATAGGGAGTTTCCTGGAATGCGGTCACAGCCGGATTTAGAGGGCGGAACGGCAAAAATGGAAATGTTCTTGAGTAACTTGGCGGTGCGCGAACAAGGCGGTCTGCCAGCAAGATGCCAGCGCATGTTGATTTGTTTTTCGAAACGCTCCCGGTGCACTCTTCGCCGCTGCGGTTAAAATGATCCACAGGAAACCGGAAAAAACCTTATCGGTCGAGGCTGAACCCGACCCTGGAGGCCGTCCGGCATCTGGCGTAGGTGGAACTGCGGCCCAGAGGGGCGCACGCTGTCGTAACCACAATTTCGTACAGAGCCGTTCCCGCCGGAATCAGATCGCGCCATATACATTTCACTGGAGGGTTTTGCTCCGTCAAAACCAGATTTTTGGTAGGGCGGGCAGTCCTCTGCCCGCCGAACGCTTTTTGGGCGCGCAGATGGCGGCGCGCGGTCCCGCATTTAACGCGGGACGGGACGGGCCCTATCCTAGCCATGCGCCTATGCGCGTTTGGGTTTGAATATGCGGACGCACGAAGGCTGTCGGGTAGGCTAAGTTGCCTGCAATAACCCGTCCAATTGCCCGCCTTTGCTCTGCCTACAACGCCAGGCTAAACGTACGCACAGTTTCGTCTTGGCAGTGTCAACACAGCCTGAAAACCGTGTTATTTTTTTGGCGACAAGCGGGAGTCGGCTGTGCTAGATTCAAGCGGGTTCGGCCTTTAGGCTTCGGAGAGGTGGCCGAGTGGCTGAAGGCGGCGGTTTGCTAAACCGTTATACGGCCTAAAACCGTATCGAGGGTTCGAATCCCTCCCTCTCCGCCAGGGCTACAAACGGTTCGCCAACACGAAGTCATTATCACGCCAAATGTTCGCGCCCCCGTTTTTTGCAGTCTCTGGCGCCAGCCGTCTGGCCAGCTATTTAATTAACTCGCAGTGCTGGCGCAGCGACACCATTTTGCCTCATCCCGCCGTTGCGGGACGCAATACGGCAGAGTTGGAAGTCTCCGGTACGAAAAAACGCGTGAAATATCCAACCTGGAGGGTTTACCTCGTCAAAAACCGCCGGACAGTTGCGCTTTGTCGCAACCCCAATTGTTTGTGCTCGCACCCGAAAGCGCCTTTTGGAGTGCAGTGCCCCAGCACCGCTTTCGTTTCAGTTGTAGGGACGAGTTCCACGTCGTCCAGAGTTTGCTGTAAGCCGAACTGTGCACAGCAGCCGGGTTGTAGGTAGCCTCGCGCTCCAACGCGGTCCTTGCTGCGCCCCAGAGGGGCGCGTACCGGTACTATAGCTTCTGTAGTGGCGTTCTGCGAACCCTATCCGTTTTTCTTTTGCATGGCTGCGGCAAAGGCGGTCCCTGCAAATGTGGGACGACAAAACCAGGCGGTTACAGGCCGCCGCTACAGTACTGTAAGTATTCGCGTCCTGCGCAGGACAGGACGCTTTTGGAGTGCAGTGGCAAATCGAGCGTCAGCGTGCTCACACATCGCTTTCGTTTTCGCCCAAGTGTACTCGAGCGGCTCGAAAATCCTCCAGCTCTGGCAGATGTGAAACTGCGCCCCAGAGGGGCGCGCGCCGTTTCAATCGCTTCGTTGCGGCGCGTACCCGGAAAACACGGGACCAAGCCTGCAGGCTTCCGCTAGATGGTTATTGCTCTGGGAATGACCCGATCTCTTGCAGGGTGGGGAGTCCTCTGCCCGCCGCATCCGGAATCGCCAGCGTGTTTTCTCGCACCCACAGACGAGGAACTCCGTAGCCGCGCTCTTAAGGGCGCGGCGAAACCAGATTCAACACTGGAAGCCGGGTCTGTATGACCAACCCCACCAGTGCGCAGTGGACTGCGCGCCCTACCAACTGTGCGTTTCTGGGGTGTAATTCGGCCGTCCGAAAAAACGGTTTGAAATATCCGGATCAGGTGAAATATCACGGCAATTTGATCGGCACGCAGGTCAACTGTACTGCGCAGAGCAATGGGTATCAAAAAGTACACGCCGGCTTGAACGGGCACGCTAACTTCCACCAGGCCGGTTTCAAGTGCCAACGAACACAAAGAGCTTTCAAGCTTGCAATAAACATCCGGCATCTGCGTTTCCACCGAAAAAATTGTGTTTGATGTGGCAGAGAAATGCATCTGCGCAAAAAATGCGCAACGCTAATCCATGCGTGCGCAATTGTTTCTCAGGTTCACATTGTCAGCCCCTCAAATCATGGGGTTTTGTGTCTGGCATGGTCTGTGCATAAAACCTGGCAGCGCTTTTGGTACCGCCGTGTGGCGGTTCATGACAGCGCGAAAAAACAAATAAAAACCCACTCAGACAACTATGATACGAATGCAAAAACTGGTTAAACTACTTGCATTGTCCGGTGTAGCAGCCGGGATGCTTTTGAGCACGGCCGGGCTTTATGCCCAACAGAGCGATCGCCCTGGACGCAGGGGCGATTTTGATCCCGCACAGTTCCAAGAACGAATGCTCGAGCGCTATAAAGAACTGCTCGAATTCACCAATGACGAGGAATGGAACGCAGTCAAACCGCTTGTTCAAAAAGTCATGCAGGCGCGCATGGAGGCGTTTGGCGGCATGGGCCGCGGTATGTTCCGACCGCCACGTCGCGCTGGTGAAGGTCCTGGCCAAGGCGATCAGGACAGACCACGACCACCTCGGTTTGGTCCGTCCAGTCCCGCAGCCGAAGCGCTAGAAGAGGCGCTTGAATCGAAAGCATCGGCTGACGTTATCAAGGCTAAGCTGGCTGCGCTGCGCGAGGAACACAAACAACGGCAAGCAGCACTTACAAAGGCGCAAGAAGAGCTGCGCAAGGTGCTAAACACAAGGCGTGAAGCGCTGGCGGTTTTGAACGGTTTGCTCGACTAAGGTAAACCATACCACTCGCGCATACAGGATCGGCGCGCTGCACATGAACACAAATAATCCAGCAACTGCCAACGACAGCCTCCTGAGCGAGTTGTTGGACAAGATGGTAGCCGCAAAACAGCTTTCGCCCGCTGACGCGCGTTCGTATGCGCAGCGGGCAACGGCTCGTGGCAGCGCGCCGGTCCACTCCGAAGAAGACGTGCTGCGTTGGTTGGCCAAGGAATACGGCCTGCCTTTCACCACACTCGAAGACATCGAGCCTGACAAAGAGGTAATTTCGCTTTTCCCAGCGCGCATATTGCTCAGAGAAGGCTTGCTCCCGTTACGGCGCGTAAACGGCGTTGTCGAGGTAGCAACGAGCCGACTTTTTGCTACGCAGGGCTTTGACACACTCAAGGCAATCAGCGGGCTGCGGTTGCGGCCTGTGCTTGCCCCAACCGAAGCCATACAACGCGAAATGAAGAAACGGCTCGGCGTTGGCGCAGACACAATTGACACGCTCAAGGAAGAAGCGCCGTTCCAGGTGGTGGACGAGGGGGCTGAAGAAGAGACCGACCTTGACGTTGCCGCCGAAGACGCTTCGATCATCCGGTTCGTTAATCAAGTGTTGCGCGATGCGATTGAATTGCGGTCGTCCGACATCCACATTGAACCGTTTGAAGACGAACTGCGTATCCGGTACCGGATTGACGGTGTGTTGCAGGAGGTACCTGTGCCACCTGAGATCAAACGGTTTCAACCTGCCATAGTATCGCGCGTAAAAATTTTGAGTCACCTAAACATAGCCGAAAAACGGCTCCCGCAAGATGGCAGGATCAAGATCAAAGTTGATCAAGACGAGGTTGATATTCGCGTATCGGTCATCCCGATGATCCACGGCGAAGCGGTTGTGTTGCGATTGCTCCGCCAAAACGCGATGTTGCTCGGCATGAACCAGCTCGGCATGGCCGAACGCGAGATGAAATGTTTCAGGCGCGTGTTGGCGTTGCCGCATGGGATTGTGCTTGTGACGGGTCCAACCGGCAGCGGCAAAACAACGACCCTGTACACCGCGCTGAACGAAATTAACGATACCTCACGCAAAATCATCACCATCGAAGACCCGGTCGAGTATCAGCTCAAGGGCGTCAACCAGATTCAAGTGTCCGAAAAAGCCGGGCTGACATTTGCGCGCGGCCTGCGCTCGATCTTGCGGCACGACCCGGACGTGATTTTGGTAGGTGAAATTCGCGACAAAGAAACTGCGCAAATTGCCGTGCAAGCGTCGCTGACGGGTCACCTGGTTTTCTCGACCTTACACACTAACGATGCGCCGAGCGCACTGACTCGGTTGGTTGACATGGGGGTTGAACCGTACCTTGTGGCGTCGTCACTTGAAGCTGTGCTCGCACAACGACTGGTGCGTGTGTTGTGCAAACACTGCAAACAGGTTGATGATTCGCCTGCTGCCGAGGCGTTCAAGGCACAGCTCGAATGGCCGGCTACCGTACCGGTCTATCGCGCTGTTGGGTGTCGCGAGTGTCGTGACACGGGCTACTTCGGCAGACACGCCATCTTCGAGTGGATGGATATAGACAACGAAATTCGGCGGCTCGTGCTCCAAAACCGGTCTGCAGATGAAATTCGCGAAGCAGCGCGTCGGGCCGGCATGCGCACACTAGCCGAAGACGGCTGGCGCCTTGTTCGGCTCGGCATAACGACACCGGCTGAGGTATTGCGCGTAACAAAAGACCAATCAATTGTGGCCGGCCTGGATGATTACGTATCCGGGGTGGCCGCAAACGGCTGGAAGTAAGCCGCCGGCATACATTTCTGCCTATGCCTGTCTTCCAATACAGAGCATTGCAGCCGGATGGCGTGATTACCGAGGGCGAGATTGAAGCTGCCGGGCGCCAGGAAGCATTCCGCCAAATTGAAACGCGTCGGCTCAGGCCAATCCGGCTCGTTCAACGGCCTGATGGAAAAACCGTCCGGGGCGACAACGGCGGCCAACATTCCCACGACAAAACCGCCCAGCCACCGTCCGGATCATTCAAACTGCCGTTTGGTGTCCGGCGCAAAATCACAAGTCGGATGCTGGAGAATTTCACGCGGTTACTGTCGAATCTACTGGCGGCAGGCGTGCCGATGAGTCGTGCCCTGGTCATATTGCAGCGTGAAGCCGCCTCACCAGTAGCACAGGCGAAGTGGAAGGAGGTACACGACCTTGTTGTTGACGGCATGTCGCTGGCGGATGCAATGGCGAAGTCGCCTGATGTGTTTCCGCGCGTTTATGTTGCTATGGTTGAAGCCGGCGAAACAGGCGGGTTCCTTGACGTTGTGTTAGGCCAAATTGCCGATTTCCAGGTGCGCGAAAAAGAAATGCGCTGGAAGGTGTTGTCGGCGCTGCTGTATCCCTCAATAATCATTTTTCTTGCACTGTGCGTGCTGGTGTTTTTGCTGACATTTTTCATTCCGCGCTTCCAAAACCTGTTCGCCGGCTTTGGCGCAAAATTGCCGCTGCTAACACGCATAATCGTCTCTGTGAGCGAGCTGTTGCGTTCGTACGGCCTGTTGATTGTGGTTGGGCTGGTGATCGTGGGTTATTTGGTACGAAACTGGTTTATGTCCGAGCAAGGCCGGCGCGCATGGGAAGGGTTCATGCTTCGGATACCTGCTGTCGGTTCATTAGTGGCACAGTATGCACGGGCGCGGTTCTGCCGCATGCTCGGCACGTTGCTCGGTGCCGGTGTCCCGCTCATAAACGCGCTGCATGTGGCACGACGCTCGATAGGCAACCAAATCTTGGTTGACGCAGTTGCAAACTCGATTGACCAGGTCAAAGAAGGCAAACCCCTCGGGGTCAGCCTGGCGCAATGCACTGCGCTGTTCCCGGGCGCAGTTGTCGAGATGATTTCCGTTGCCGAAGAAAGCGGCAGACTCGATCAAGAGTTGGTCAGACTCGCCGACTCGACTGAAGCCGAGCTCGACCGACGCCTTAAGACCGCAGTTGCGCTTGCAGAACCGTTGATGCTTTTCTTTGTTGCGGGATTCATTGGGATAATCTTCATCGGCATGTTAATCCCGATCTTTACGCTGCAGGAATACATCAAATAGGCAGACAACACAAAAACGGCTATGAAACTGAACCAAACATTCAACATCAAAAACACCCGAGCACGAAACCAAACAGCGCAGCGCGGGTTCACGTTAATCGAGCTGTTGCTTGTGCTGGTGATCTTGGCGACGCTTGCTGCGATTGTTGTCCCGAAGTTCGCCGGCAGAAGCGAACAAGCACGCATCACGGCTGCACAATCACAAATAGCCACATTCGGCACCGCGCTTGACGCGTATGAAGTTGACAACGGGTCTTATCCGAAGTCGCTCCAGGACCTTGTCATACAGCCGTCAGACGCACCCAACTGGCGCGGGCCGTACCTGAAAACCATGGACATTCCACTTGATCCGTGGGGTAATCCGTATGTGTACGAGTATCCGGGCAGACATAACCCGAGCGGTTATGACCTGTACTCGCTTGGACCCGATAAACGCGAAGGAACTGACGACGATATTACAAGCTGGCAAACAGGCACACAACGCAGATAACACCGTGCACACGCGCCTTTGCACAACAATAATTCGGCCAGAAAAGGAATCTAGACACGTGCATGCCACTGCAGCAGGGGTCTTTTTGCGTTCGGGCATTTGCCGTGTAAAAGCGACTGGCCCCCTGCGCACACGCGGGTTCACGTTGATCGAGCTGATTGTTGTGATGGCGTTGCTTGCAACTGTGCTTGCTGTTGCCGCGCCATCATTGAGCCGGTTTTTCCGGAGTCGCACCTTGGATTCGGAAGCGCGCAGGTTCATTGCACTGACCCGCTACGCTCAAAGTCGTGCCGTTGCCGAAGGCATACCGATGTTGTTGTGGATTGATACCGATCGCGGTGCGTACGGTTTGGCGGCCGAGTCAACGTACACTGAGCAGGATGATAAAGCCGTTGAATTTATGCTCGATGACACCTTGCAAATCGAGGTTGAGCCGTCTGTGCCGATTCAGAAGGTAAACACCGGCTTGACAGCATTAAGCCGATCCAACAACCGATTGCAAACCATCAGGTTTACGCCCGAAGGATTTATAAACGGCACCAGCCCGGAATGGATTTTGATCCGGCAGGGATCAGAAGACGCGGTCTTGATCTGCCAGAGTCGAACCCGGCTGACCTATGAGATTCAGTCCAACAACCAGCTTGCATTGCGCAGGTAAACATTTATCGAGTGGCTTTACGCTTGCCGAGGTGTTGGCTGCGCTTGTGTTTATGGCGATTGTGATCCCGGTGGCAATCGAAGGCGTCCGGCTCGCGAGCCTAGCCGGCCAGGTTGCCGAGCGCAAATCCGCTGCAGTCAGAATTTCCGAGCTGGTCTTGAACCAGATAATCCTGAACCGACAATGGCAACAACCAACTCAAATGGGAACAATCCGTGAGGGTCAACACGATTATCGCTGGACAATGCAACTTGAAGCATGGCCGGAAAGCAGTCTGCGTCTTGTTACCGTACGCGTCGGTTATACTGTCCAGGGCCAAGAATACGAAGTCAGCCTCAGTTCATTGGTTGACATCACACAATGACCAAGCGGCTAACACATAACGTGACCTGTCCGCGCACAACAGCCCGTGCTGCACATGCGCAAATGCAGATTGCTCAGTCCAACGGCACGCCACTTGTGCCCGCACGCGAACTGCGCGGCGCTGGATTCACGTTGATCGAGTTGTTGCTTGCAGTTGCAATATTTGCAATTGCACTGCTGGCCGTTCACGGAGTGTTTTACGCCGCAATAAAGCTCCGGAACAAAACCGCCGATGCACTCGATGCAGCCGTACCGCTACAGCATGCCCTAACAATCATGAAACGCGACCTGGCAAACATCGTGCCGCCCGGTGGGACATTGGCCGGTCCGTTACAAACCACACCCACGACAACTGCGGCCAGCACGCTTGGCAGTGCATTGACAGCACTGGGCGCGGCGGGCCGCCAGGTGAGTCCTGAGTTCTATACCGCAAGCGGGGTTATAACGGCTGAGCTGCCCTGGGGGGATATACAGCGGGTAGCTTATTATTTAGTCGAGCCGACCAACAACGTTCCAGGCAAAGACCTCGTTCGTGTTGTGTGGCGAAACCTGCTGCCGATATTAAGCGAACAACCTGAAGCGCAATGGCTCTTGAGCGGTGTACAAGACGTGGTTTTCTCTTTCTTCGACGGCGTGCAGTGGTCAAGTTCGTGGGACTCAACGGCGCAAGACCCACCGTTGCCTTTGGCAATCAGTGTTCAAATCGAGCTTGCGAACGGCCTAACCACCTCGATGACCCACACCGAACCGTTCGTGGTTGAAATTCTGGTCCCTGTCACTGTACAGGCACGCAGTAACCAATTAAGTAGCGCCTCTGGCACGGCACTATGACAACACTCAGAAACAGTGTTACCAAACAAACGCCCACAGACGGTCGTAATGGCGCAGCAGACGCCGCGCTGGCCGGGTCGGTGCTTATCATAGTGCTTTGGGTAGCGTTTGGCCTTGTAAGTCTGGCATTGTATTTTGCGCATTCGATGAGTTTCGAGCTGCGCGCAGCCGATAACCGGCTTGCTGTTGCCCAAGCTCAACTTGCAATCGAAGGCGCCGCGCGTTACGTGAGCAACATTTTGGCAACCACGGAAACACCAGGTATCATGCCTGACCCGCTCAGTTACAACGCTGAGGCTGTTCAAGTCGGTGAAGGACAGTTCTGGTTAATTGGCCGGCCAGCCGGCGATTTGCAAACGGATTACACACGGCCATTGTTCGGGTTGATTGACGAGGGGTCAAAGTTGAATCTCAACACTGCAACGGTTGACATGTTGCAAATGTTGCCCGGGATGACACCTGACCTAGCAGCATCAATTGTTGCGTGGCGCTCGACCAGCACCAGCCAAACCGGTGGCGCAGATGATTCGACCTATGCAAGACTCGATCCACCTTACAGATGTAAACATGCACCGTTCGAGACCGTGGACGAACTTCGCCTCATTTACGGTATGACAACCGAGCTGCTGTACGGTGAGGACATTAACTTGAACGGCGTCCTCGACCCGAATGAGAACGATGGTGATACACTCGCCCCACCAGATAATCGCGACGGCAGGCTTGACCCCGGCATTTTCGAATACGTGACAGTTTACACTCGCGAGCCAAACACAGGCCGCACAAACGTCAACAACACACAACAATTGGCGTCTTTGCTCGAAGCACGGCTCGGTACTCAACGTGCCAATGAGATTCTTGCACGGTTAGGCAGCGGCCCTGTTGGTGCACGACCGCCCGGTCAAGGCACACAGCAGGGTGGTGCCAGCCAGCCCGCCCCAGGCGCGCAACCCGGCGCGATCCAAGTGGCCACTGAGTTGGAGTTTTTTACCATGAGCGGCATGACAATTGAAGAATTCGAGCAGATCGCAAACGACATTACTGCCACAGATGCGCAATACATCGAGGGCCGCGTGAACGTAAACACTGCGCCCGAGGCGGTTTTGGCGTGCATACCAGGCATCGGCCCGCAAAATGCGTCTGCGCTGGTGGCTTACAGGCAAAGTCATCCGGAGAGACTCGCGTCTGTGGCATGGGTTGTAGAAGTTTTGGGTGAACAAAATGCGTTGCTTGCCGCACCTTACATCACAACGCGCAGTTATCAGGTCACAGCCGATATTGCGGCTGTCGGCAGGTTCGGACGCGGTTACCAACGTGTCAGATTCCTCTTCGATACAAGCGACGGGTTGCCCAAGATACTGTACCGGCGCGATCTGACACATCTCGGTTGGGCGCTGGGCAAAGAAACTTGGAACAACCTGCAACTGGCTAAGCAAACCAGATGAACCCGATCCGTAAATTGGATTTTACCAAGCTGGACCTGCGCAGGTACTTGCCAGCCAGGTTGACCGGTGCAAACCGCATTCCGCCTGCCAAGGCTGTCGGCCTTGCGTTCGAGCGGGGCACAATTGAAGGTGTGCTCGCGCGGCGCACAAATGGCGCAATTGAAGTTGAAAATGCATTTGTAACAGACCTTTCGCTTGACCCGCTCACGGACGATCCTGTGCTTGTAGGTCGTGAGATTCGCAAGAAACTTGATGCAGCACAAATCCGTGAACGACGCTGCACGGTCTGTATTCCGGCGAGCTGGTTGTTAACCCTGACGGTAAAACTGCCCGAGTTGCCCGAAGCCGACCTGCAAAGCCTATTGCAGCTCGAAGCTGAGCGCGGTTTCCCTTACAGCCCCGATACGCTTGTTTTGGCACACTCACGTTACTCGACGCCAAACGGCGACCGGTACGCGCTGCTCGTCGCCGTGCCGCGTGAGCACATTAACCGGCTCGAGTCGGCTCTTGCAGCGGCACAACTTCGACCGGTAAGCTTCTCAATCGGTATTACAGCGCTGAACCAGGCGGCCCTGCAAAACGCAGATGGTATGCTCGCACTGTTGCCTACCCAAACAGCCCTGAACCTTCAAATCAGTTTCGGAGGCGGCCTGGTGGCATTGCGCACGATTGACCTGCCGGCTGGTCCGGAAACAGGCGAAGCCAGATTTGACCCGCAAGATATCATGCGCGAAATCCGCGTCACTTTGGGCCAGCTCGAACCCGAAGTGCAGAACGCCATCCGCCAAGCGCGCGTTTTCGGGCAAAACGACAACGCAGACGAACTGCTCGAGGTTGTTGAACCGCACCTTAGCCGGCTCGGTTTGAGGGTTGACCATGTCAAACATTTGCCTGCACAGACGTTCGGCACCACGGTAGAGCATGAAATGCCCGTCTCGCAAGCAGCCGCACTTGCAATCCTGCATCTGACAGGTACACCGCCCCTGCTCGAGTTTTTGCCGCCCCGACTCAGCGCGTGGCAACGATTCGCCGCCCGATATTCATCACGCAAGCTCGCCCGGGTCGGGCTTGTGCTCAGCGCAGTTGGGTTGATTGTGGCGACGGCGTTTCTGATCCAGCAGGTCCAGATCGTTTACTGGACGAAGAAGTGGGACAGCATCAAAACGGCTGCCGCCGAGCTTGACCTCATGCAACGCCAGATCAAAAAGTTCAGGCCGTGGTACGACGAATCGTTTAGGTCGCTCAGCGTGTTACGCAGACTGGCTGAGGCTTTCCCCGAAGACGGCACTGTGTCAGCAAAAACGGTCGAACTGCGCCAACCGGCCACCGTGACGTGTTCAGGCACTGCACGCGACAACGGCGCGCTGTTGCGCACGCTCGACAAGCTGCGTACAGCCAAGGACGTTGCAAATGTGCATCTTGAACAAACACGTGGTGGGTCGCCCCTGCAATTCACGTTCAACTTTCAATGGATCGAACACACCAGCCAATGAAAATAACAAATCGCCAACAGTTTTTGGCCATATTGGCTATTGCAACAGTTGCACTGCTTGCAGGTGACCGGCTCGTGTTTACACCCCTTGCCAGTGCATGGAAGACCAGGGCCGAGCGGATCGCAAAACTGAAAGAAGACGTCTCAAATGGCCAAGCATTGCTTGCACGCGAAACCGCAATCCGGCAGCGTTGGGAACAGATGCGTACAAATGCGCTGAGTGGCGAACCTTCGGTGGCTGAAAATCAGGTCTTCAAAGCATTTGAACGCTGGGCGCAGGACAGCCGAATCACAATAAACTCAATCAAGCCGCAGTGGAAAAAGCCAGCCGACGATTTCATGACGCTGGAGTGCAGCGTTGAAGCCACAGGCAATATCTCGGCTTTGACGAGGTTCCTGTACAACATCGAAAAAGACCCGCTGGCGGTCCGCATCGTGGCGATGCAAATTACTGCACGCGACGATAATGGCGAACAGCTTACGCTGAACATGCAAGTCAGCGCATTGTTGTTGCAGCAAACCAAGACACCAAAAGCATGAACCGGCCAAACACAAATTGTGTCCTGCGCAAACCGGCACTGTGCGCGTGCCGGAGCCTGAAGGCCGCACTTTGCCAAGACACAGCCTTGTCCCGGGCAAAACCCGACCGTTGGCACGGCCGGGTCCGCTCGATTGTCATGCTGGCTGCCATCTTTACTGCGGCAATCCTGCTCCGCACCGCCGCATTTGCCCAAGAAAACACCAATCAACTTGTCCAGGCACAAACCCGATCTGCACAAGTTGACTACTCGGCATTCAGGATCGTTACCGAGCGCAACATCTTCGCTGCAAGACGGTCCGGCCGCGTCACCCGTGGTGCCACCCCGCGACAACAACGCCAAACTGAGACAATCGCACTGGTTGGCACACTCGAAGCCGGCAACGGTCCAGTTGCATTTTTTGACGGCTCGAGTGCCGAATACCGCAAGGCGGCAAAAATAGGCGATAAAATTGCCGGATTCGCCGTGGCAGAAATCAATTTCAAAAGCGTGCTGCTGAAAAACGAACAACAAACCATCGAGTTGCAAGTTGGCACACAAATGCGGTTACAAGACGATGGTCAGTGGCAACCCGCTAGCTCGACCGCATTTGCTGCGCAATCAAGCTCGGACATGACCGCCCGTGGTGGCGGCGCAGATGCTGGATCGGGCCAAAGCAGCTCGAGCGACACCGTGAACGAAGTTTTGAAACGACTGATGCAACAACGCGAACAGGAATTACAATGAAAACCACTATTCTGAGCGCAACTTTGGGTTGTGGAATTGCCATTCAAACTGTGGCAATTGCCCAACAACCGGCCGGGCCGGCCCCATTAGAGCCGACCCTACAGCCGATGGAGGAAACTATTCTTGTCCAAGTCGCACCGCCACCAATCGAGCTCGAGCCGGAGCCGATTGCAGACCCGGACGAGCTGGCTCAGCATGAACAGCAGGTTCAACAACAACAAACTGAGGTGCGGTCTACAAGTACTACAACTCCGTCGCAACCTGTATCACAAGGCCGACGCGACATCCGGCAAACTGCCCAAGTCCGATCTGCCAATGCCACAGGTACACAAACAACTGTCGTGAACAAACCTGAGACGCCGGGCGCAACAACACCCGCGCAAGCTGACTCGGGTGCTAACGGCGAAAAAGGGCTGCGCCTGAACTTCCGCGGCGCACCGCTTGAGCTTGTCCTCGATTACCTGAGTGAAGCAGCAGGTTTCATCATCAAACCTGAGGTTGACGTGAAAGGCAAAGTTGATGTGTGGAGTGCGCAGCCATTGACCAAAGACGAGGCAGTCGAGCTGCTAAACTCCGTTCTAAGCAAGAACGGATACGCCGTGCTACGCGAAGGCCGCACACTCACAATACTGACCAAGGAAGAAGCCAGGCGCCGCAGCATACCGGTCAAGCGCGGTTATGACCCAGAAAGCATACCGAAGAACGACGAAATTGTGACCCAGATCATCCCGGTGAGGTTCATCAAAGCATCTCAACTGGCGAAAGATTTGCAGCCGTTATTGCCGCCACAAGCAACAATGACGGCAAATGAGGGTGGTAATGCAATCGTTATAACTGATACACAGGCAAACATCCGCCGCGTAGCTGAAATTATCAAAGCACTCGATACATCCGTTGCCAGCGTGTCGGCTGTCCGCGTGTTTGCGCTACGGTATGCAGACGCAAAATCGCTTGCTACGGTGATCAAAGAGGTTTTCCAAACGCCGACAACATCCTCTACGGATTTGAGCGCGCGGTTCTTTGCACGGTTTAGAGGCGGGCCTTTCGGCGGGGGAGCAGATTCGGGCGGTGAAAGTGAAACGGGCGGGCGACCCGGTGCATCGCGCGTGGCCGCAGTCGCAGACGAGCGAAGTAATTCGCTTGTTGTAACCGCGCCGGAAGATTTGATGCCGACCATCGAAGAACTCGTTAAAGCTGTGGATGTCAACGTCGAAGACATCACCGAACTACGCGTGTTCAAGCTCAAAAATGCCGATCCACAGGAAATGGCCGACCTGCTGTCGAGCCTGTTCCCGGATGAAACCACTGCACAGGCAAATCAAGCCGGTCGCTTCGGCAGATTCTTTGCCTTCGGTCCGCCCGGCACGCAAAACACCGGTACCGAAACAAGCGAGCGAATGCGTAAACAGGGGCGGGTAATTGCTGTGCCCGACCCGCGCACAGGCGCAGTTGTGGTAACCGCTTCGCGCGATCTGATGGTGCAGATCGAGCGCATGATCGCCGAGCTGGATGCCGACCCGGCAAAGAAGCAGAAGGTGTTCGTGTTTGACGTGCAAAATACCGACCCGGCTCAGGTACAGAGCATCCTGCAAGGCTTGTTCCCGAGCCAAACTGGCGCAGGTACCGGCACACGCACAACAACACGTCAGACCGGCATGGGCACGCAACTCGGCACTCGCAATACACAGCAACAAGGCCGCACTACAGGCGCAGGTATCGGTGGCACAGGCTTTGGCACAGGCGGCGCCACACGAACAACAACCGGTCGGTAAAATGCAACTTTGAATATCAACCCACCTAAATTGAACGAAAGGAGCAAACATGAAACCGATCCAAACAAATCACCTTGAAATCGCCCTGGCAATGGTTGCCGGCTTGCTGTTGAGCACCGCAGATGCTTGGGCACAAGCCTTCGGTGTGCCAAGCGCAACAACACGCCGCACAACAACATCGGCAAACTACCCGAGCCGTACATCGGTCGGCCAGGCAACTTTTTCGTACGACCCGGAGACGCGAAAAATAATTGCCGTAACGGACGATGACACTGCACAATACATCAGCCAGGTAATCTCGAACGTTGACCGGCCGGCACCACAGGTGTTGATCAAAGTTGTGTTCCTCGAAGTCACACATACGAAAAGCCTTGATGTTGGTGTTGAAGGTGCCGTGCAACGCGACGTCAAAGACGGCGCAAAAGGCACTGCTTCACAAGCATTTGGCATTTCGGGCCTGGCAAACGCTGCAGCGGGCATCACAACCAATATTTTTGGTCAGCCAACCTCCGGCTTTGCACCTGTACCACCCGGAGCGGGTCTGTACACCATACTTGCGCAGGATTACCAAGCTACACTGCGCGCAATCGCGCAGGCAGGTAAAACTGAGATTTTATCGCGCCCATCCATACTGGCTCGAAACAATCAACCTGCAACAATCAGCCTCGGCCAACAGGTCCCAATTATAACCGGCACGCGGTTTGATACGCTCGGTAACCAGTACAACACTGTTACGTATCAACCGGTCGGCATCCAATTGACTGTCACGCCTTTCATCACATCAGATGGAATGGTCGAAATGGTTGTCACACCCGAAACATCCGAGCTTGCCGACCGCAGTCAATGGGTGACCACGTCAAGCGGGCCGGGTGGGGTGATAACATCGCCTGTGATCAACAATCGTTCTGCCGATACGGTCGTGGTTGTGCCAGACGGTCAAACCGTTATCATCGGCGGTCTAATGTCGCGCCAGAACCAACGCGCTGAACGCAAAATCCCCATACTCGGCGACATACCGTTACTCGGGGCGGCATTTCGTCACCGTGTTGACAACAATGTTAAAACTGAGTTGTTGATCTTCTTGACACCGCACATTGTGATGCATCCATCCGAGCTTGCGGCGTTAACTGAAAACGAACGGTCGAACATGAGCGAACAACCAAAATCGTTCTCTGAACGTGAATTGGACCAGTTCCTCGACAGCATGTACCGCAACAACAGTTCAAAACCGAATAAATAGCCGGCGTAAAATGTCGTCACACTGCCTCACCCACAACACCCGGGCGCAATGAATAAACGCACACAACTTGTCTATGCCGCGCTGGCAATTGCGTGGGTGGTCATTGTCGCCTGGCAACTGATGGAACATCACCGGGTCAGACATGCTGCCCGTACCGAACTTGTCAATCGCGCAAAGGACATCTCGACCACACTTGGGATCGTAATGCGGTCACAACGCAGGTTCGGCGGCGTGATCTCGAAAGAACGGCTCGAATCCGCCTTGCAGGAATTGATCAGCCCGGAAGAACTGCGTGCTGTAGCACTGCTGAATGTGGCTGGTGAAGTCGTGGCATCAGCAGGTGAGCCGATTGACCTCGGTCTGAAAGGTCTTCTGCCTGCAGGGGCGCATTGGGGCAAACAAACAGTCACACTGATGAACCTCGTTGACCTCGGCACAAACGTAACCGCTGAACCCGAAGGACCGCGCCCAACGATCATTTTGCCCCGGATGGAACGGCCACCGCAGCAAACAAACGCTCCGCCACCCACCATGCAGCCGCCTGGACCGCCGTTTCAAGGGCCGCCACCGTTTCAGCCGCCTGGACCTGAATACTACACTCAACTAAGTACAATGACACAAGGCGTCGGCCCGGGTTTCGCAACGAACTTCCCTGCCCCGCGCCAGCCGCGTGACGGTTCAGGCCGGCCAAGGTTCGGGCGACCGCCCTGGATGACCGAAGAACAATACAAAACACTCATTGAAAAACAGGGTGTACACAGTTTCGTACTCGCAATATCAACCCGCGCAATGCGCGCTGCTGTCAACCGCGATCTATGGCTCCGGTTAATGATCTGCGCGCTTGCATCCGTGTCCGTACTCGGCCTGGGGCTGGCCTGGCGCAACCTCGTCAGGTCTTCAGAACTCGAAGTCAGGCTCGCACGCGCAGCAGAGCTAAACACGCGCCTTAGAGAAATGAACATTGCAGCAGCAGGGCTAGCGCATGAAACCAAAAACCCACTTAACATAATCCGTGGCCTGGCTCAATTGCTCTCGAAACAGGATAATGCACCGGCTGATGTGCGCGCGAAATGCCGCGAGATTGTCGAAGAGGTTGATCGCGTGACCGCGCAACTGAACGAGTTCATCAACTTCTCGCGTCCGCGCGAAGTCAGACGCACTGCCGTGCAGCTCAACAATGTTGTGAGCGATGTCGTTCGTACACTCGGGCACGACATCGAAGAGAAAACCGTCAAACTCGATGTCCAACCCGATATGCCAACGGTCGAAGCCGACGAACAACAACTTCGGCAGGCGGTGTTCAATCTGCTCCTCAACGCAATTCAGGCCGTGGACAAAAACGGTCAAATACAAATTGTCACAAAACGAACCGGCGCAACCGAACTTGCTCTGGAAATTCGTGACAACGGCCCCGGAGTACCCCCTGAACACAGAACCGAAATTTTCAAACCGTATTTCACCACAAACCAAAAAGGCACCGGCCTAGGCCTTGCAGTGGTACAACAGATCGTGCTCGCACACGGCTGGGAAATCGAGTGTTTACCAAACGAACCACACGGCGCAGTGTTCCGAATTTCACACATCAAAGTGCTCGGCTAAAATACGAATCAGACCTGCACAGTACCACACCGGCCTTTTCGTGGAAAAGTGGCTGGTTTTTCCGGGAAACCACGACCCGGTTCGTGACGCAACCCATGCTTGCGTCTATTTCGCCCCTACCCACTCGGCATGCACTGCACGTAGCGCGGCGGGTGTCAGCGCATTGGCACTGACAATTATTCGGTAACGTAAATTAAGTGTGCCGCCTGCAGGTATGTTCAGCGGTTTCGGCGCCAGAATTGCCGCACACGCAAATCGCATCACCTCGGAATTGACCATGTACCAGGGCGGATTTTCAAACCCGTTACCCGGGTCGCTCAGAATCGCAATACTGCCGATGCAGTTCGTGCCATGGATGAAATTGCAGCCCAATGCCGCAGCCGCCGGGCGCGCGCGGTCGTGCTCGAACCTGCTGACCAAACCCGTGCTGCACACAAACGAAATCCCGAGGGGCGGCCCAGCTACACGCAGACTCAGGCCAGCGTACCCGCCATTGACCTGCCCACCAGGTTCGCCGGGCATTGGTGTGCGGTCAAGAAATGCACCCTGCTCACCTGCGGTAAATTTTGCATGCCAATCAATGGTGTAGCTGCCATCGGATTTTGGTGCCGAAATTTGCAGCTTACGTTGTTCGGTCAGGTCCACCCGGCCCGACGGGTGAACGTAAGTCAGGTCAAGTTTGATTGTTGCGCTGCCGTCTGGGCGCGTTTCGATGATTGGCACAGCCCAACGTGTTGCACCTTCAGCACGACCGGTTCGGCGGTCTTCCTCCCAATAATTGGCCTTGTTAATGTACTTCCACGAAAACCATAGCCCGTAATGCCAAGGATGATCTTCCGGTTTGAAATTGGTCAGCACAGGCCCGCCACGCACGCTAACCGGGTGAAAAAACGGTTTGCCACGGTTCGTGTCGAAACTCAACCGCCAGACGATATTTGTTCCGTCGCACCACGCAATTGAACTTGCATCGCGTTGCCATTCCGCCTGCGTGACGCCAGGCAAGCCAACCGCAAAGATCAGACTGACCAAACCCGCTTTACAACACACCAAGGCCGGTGGCATTCTCATAGCGATTATGTTGCGGGAGAAAACAATCCCGGTCAAGTTGTGCGCAGCACGGACAACGCCGACCTGTTTAACTTGCCCAAGCCGTGCTATCCGAAACCATCTCGCAACAAGACAACCATTGCTGCTCGACAGATGAAAAACCGTGATTCAAATAACATAAGCCGACGTGAGTTTTGTCAAACCGCAGCAGTTGCTGCAGCAGCATTTGCTGTTCCGATGATTTTGCCCCGACATTTGTTCGGTGCACCCGCTCCCAGTAACCGAATCCGAGTCGGCCAAATCGGTTGTGGCAGAATTGCACATGGACACGATATGCCCGAGGTGCTCGGGTCGGGCTTAGCAGACATCGTAGCCGTGTGCGACGTTGGCGCGAAACGCGGAGCCGACGCAAAGCGCTTCATCGAAGAACATTACCACAAGAAAAATGCCAAACCGCCCCAGGTCACAGTTTACAGTGATTACCGCGAACTGCTCGAACGCGCTGACATTGACGCAGTCGTGATCAGCACTCCGGATCATTGGCACGCCGAACCTGCAGTGGCAGCAGCTCTAGCCGGCAAAGACATCTACCTACAAAAGCCAATGGCAATGACAGTCGCTGAAAGCCGGCTGCTACTCGACACCATCAGCAAGACAGGCCGGATCGTGCAAATCGGCAGTCAACAACGCTCGATGGCCCAATTCAGACGCGCATGCGAACTGGTGCGCGCTGGCCGGGTCGGTAACCTGCAGCGAATTGAAATCGGTCTGCCAGTGGACCCGACAAAGCCTGATGATCCCGAACAACCCGTACCCCCCAACCTCGATTACGACCGTTGGCTCGGATGCACACCAAAAGTCTATTACACCGAACAACGCGTGCATCCACAAAACGATTATAGCCGGCCAGGTTGGCTCCGGTGTGAAACTTACTGTCTCGGCATGATTACCGGCTGGGGCACACATCACCTTGACACTGCACATTGGGCAATGGACATCGAGCTTGGCGGCCCAGTCAAAGTCGAGGGCAAAGCACAATTTCCGCCACCCGAACATACAATCTGGAACGTACACGGGCCATATGAAATCGAGCTGGTTTACTCCGGTGGTGTACGTGTCCAAGTATCCAATAGGTTCCCAAACGGACTAAAATTCATTGGTGATGAGGGCTGGATTTTTGTGTCACGTGAAGGTCAAACGACATCGAGTGACCCGTCGTCACCGCCAACGAATTTGAAACCGCTGGATGCAAGCAATCCAAAACTGCTCGATCCAAACGGGATTAAAATCGAGCTGTACCGCAGCGCCGAGCAACACTCGAATTGGCTCGAATGCATTCGTACACGTAAACCGCCCGTCGCACCTGCAACGGCCGGACACAGCGCATTATGCGCATGTTTTGTGAGCTGGGTTGCAATGAAACTCGGTAGACCACTGACTTGGGACGCAAAAGCAGAGCGGTTCGTCAATGACGAGCAGGCTAATGCAATGCTTTCCAGACACGAACGTGCCCCTTACGGTGTAACACGTCTGCTCAAAGCAAAAGCCTGAGCCATACCTGGCCCACAGCACGCCATTCATGTCAGCAAAAGCTGCCTTTAGCGCAGGTATTTCGCGCGTTTTTCCCCACCCCAGACTTTCCAGGCCTGCTGCCTGCTCGCCGCGCTCCGTTTTGGCCCAGCCAGGTATCGCGTCCCGCTCGGGCGTACAAGCCTGCGAGGCACTTCCTAGCTGGCTGTGCTGCGAAAATCCTCGAGCTGCGCCGAGTTGGGAGTCGGTGACACAGCAGGTTATTTCCCGCAACGGCGTGATGCGCCTAGATGGTTTCGTTGCGCAAGCACTCGAAGTTTGCGAAATATCCGAGCCAAATCCGAAAACCGGTCGTTAACAAGAGTGGTATGGAACTAAGAGCATCTCTTCTCACGGCTGTCTGAACAAACACGTCAAAAACCTAACCGAAGCCTTTAAGCGACACAGACGATGGCTCCAGACCAAAAATATATCTTGTCACCGGTAGTGAAACTGGCGTACTCCAAAAATCACGACTCTCGACCAAGCCCGTCAGGGCGACAGATGATAGCCCACCGTGCCAACGGTGGGCAAACAGGCCAACACAAATCATTCAAAAGTCCCGAAAGGGACGGTAGATCATGGCTCAGCATGCAAATGTATCGTCCAAACTTTCAGTTGGCTCATCCGACCAATGCCGACAACTGAATCTCACCCGATGAACATGTTGGCATGCACGTCGGTTTTAGTGCAGCCGACTTACACCACAGAGACACGGAAACGCAGAGAGTAGGTAGGGCGCGCAGTCCACTGCGCGCTGACCCGCCATCGGCACCCGACTCAGACGAAGCTTCGCCCTCCACCGCACAGTTTACACTGCGCCCCAGAGGGGCGCGCGCCGTAGCAACTGCTTTGTTGCGGCGCCAGTCCTGCAGGCACAGGACGGTACCCTACACATTTCCCTGGATGGTTTTGCTTCGTCAAAACCTGATCACTGGTTGGGCTGGCGGTCCTCTGCCCGCCAGATGCTTCCGGGCGTATGGATCGCGGCGCGCAGCGGACTGCGCGCCCTACCAACTCTGCGCCACTGCGCCTCGGCGGTTAAGAATTGGGCGAGCGGCTTTTCCGACGGTACCGCAAATGCGGGACCGCCACCAAAAAGCAACTAAAACAAGCGTAAATGTGCTGCGATGCAAAGACTTTTTGTAGTGCCCATGCACGACTGCGCCTTCTCCAAGCGGCGACACAGTCGCCCCACGCCAAAGGTTTTTTCGAGTGCGCGGATGGTGTCTGCGTTTTGACCCGGCCGACGTCTCCCAGCACCAACGAAACCGGTCTTGTGCCTGTGAGAGACGCCCGACACGTCTGTACAGAGGCGACGCTCACAGAGCGCCGCTACAGAATTATGATGACAGAATTTTTGTCGCGCCCGAACCACAAAAATTGCACGGTTTTGTGCGTCGCTGATAGTGATTTTGGCGGCTATTGCTCAGCGTCACTGCGTCACGCCGGTTCAATGCGACCATCCAGTGTTTTGGGCGGGGACATTGCCATGTCAGCGACAATGCGACTGTTCGAACGGTAAACATTGAAGCGGCGGATGTCTCCGGTTCGCAATTGCGTTTTGGTTCGTTCGCTTATAATAATTTGCGCCGACGTTGTATGAAGCTGAATCGAGCTTTCACAATGTGTGCTTTGCTGGTCGGCGCGGGTTTTGGCATGGCAGACACAAACAGTCCAACTGCACCGTTCAGGTTGATGACGCTTGAGCCGGGTCATTTCCACGCTGCGCTTGTTCAGAAATTCATGTACGCCGATGTTGACCCGGTGGTACATGTGTATGCGCCGTTTGGAGAAGACTTGATCGAGCATCTACGGCGTATCGAGCGATTTAATACACGGAGCGAGCAGCCCACCGACTGGCGGTTACGGGTGTATATCGGGCCGGATTATCTGGATCGTATGCTAGCTGAAAAACCTGGCAACGTTGTCGTGCTTTCCGGCAATAACGCCAAGAAAACACAGTACATACTGCGCGCTGTACAAGCCGGGCTAAACGTTTTGGCTGACAAACCAATGGCAATCACACCGCGCGATTTCGAGCTGCTCAAGCAAGCGTTTGCTGTTGCCGAATCAAATCGCGTGTTGGTGTATGACATTATGACCGAGCGGTTCGAGATCACTTCGATCTTGCAGCGTGAACTTATGCAACAGCCCAACTTGTTTGGAGAGTTGGAAAAAGGGACACCAGACAACCCAGCAATTATCAAGAAAAGCGTACATCATTTCTCGAAGCAAGTTGCCGGTGCCCAGCTCACACGTCCACAATGGTTTTTCGACGTGCGACAACAGGGTGAAGGCATCGTTGACGTTAGCACGCACTTGGTTGACCTGATCCAGTGGCAGGCATTCCCAGAGCAGGCACTTAATCCGTCGGAAATGACGGTGCTACGCGCGCGGCGTTGGCCCACTGCACTTACACGTGAGCAATTCAAAAAGGTTACCGGTGCAGGTGATTTTCCGCCTTACCTGCAACAGGACGTCAAACAGGGTGTGCTCAATGTATATGCGAACGGCGAGTTTACCTACCGCCTGCGCGGTGTGCATGCCCGTGTGTACGTGGAGTGGGCTTTCGAAGCGCCTCCAGGCGCAGGCGACACGCATTACTCGATCGTGCGCGGTACCAGGTCACACCTTGTCATCCGACAGGGTGCTGAACAGGATTACAAACCTGTCCTGTACATCGAGAAGGTTACCAGTAACGACGAAACTGCGTTCGAACGTGTTGTTGCCACGGCAATTGAACAGTTACAGTGTAAATACCCCGGGATCGGTTTTCAGCGTGAAGCTGCTGGGGTGTGGCGCGTGACCGTGCCAGAAAAGTATGCAGTCGGCCACGAGGCGCACTTTGCCCAAGTAACAGAAAATTTTCTGCGTTACCTGCGCGCTGGTCGGTTGCCGGACTGGGAAGTACCAAACATGATTACCAAATACGCCACGCTTATGGAAGCGTACAAACTGAGCAGGTAAACAACTGGAAAATTCCGTTGTATTAGTGCGAAGCAAAGGCGGCTCTTATGGCGGCGTAATTCCTCGGTAAAAGCGACTGTTCAGCGTGTTCTCGCACGTATCGCTGAATTCAACTTTGTTGGTGTCACTTGCCACAATCGTCAAATAAGTCCAGTCGCAAAGGTTTGTTGACCATTGTATGACGTACCGGGTTCGCGGCTGGACGGCAGCGTGCAGGCGAACGCGCCCTGGGTCGGCAGCAGCTATACAGGTGAATACGAGAGGTAGTTGCATTCGTGCGCCAACTGTGTTACGGAGCGCGGCCAAGGTTGCGTCTTGCCGGCCGAACACGAGCAGGTTGCCGTTGGGTGAATAGCCAAGACAACTGACCCGAACAGTTTCCTGAGTGATCGCTTGTATCAATGCGCCGGTGGTAACGTCCCATAGCTTGATCGTGTCCGAGCTTGCAGCGGCGATTGTGCTGCCATCGGGTGAAAACGCAATGGAATAGACCGGATTTGTCTCGTTCCCGATTGTGCGTGACGAACCGTCGGAAACACGCCATAACCTGAGTGCATTTAGGCCGCTGCTCCCAGACGCGACCGTATCACCGTCTGGGCTAAAAGCGATTGACTCGATATTGTGCACGTGACCAGTAAATGCACGAATCAAGCTTCCGTTGGTAACCGCCCAAACTTTGACTGTGTTATCAAACCTGCGCCCACCGGATACAAGCAGGTTGCCATTGGGAGAAAAAGCCAAAGCTGTAACACCGTTCGAGTGCCCGTCTAAAGTCACAAGCAAACCGCCTGTGTTGACGTCCCAAACCCGAATCACATTCTCGTTGTAATCGCCCCCTGTTGCGAGTGCATTGCCATCCGGCGAAAAAGCCAGCGCCGTTACACCATTTGTTGTCGCCTCAATCGCCTGAAACGGTGTGCCAGTGTCAACTGCCCATAGTTTGACGATCGGATCGAGCGGTCCGCCACCTGAGGCAAGCACGTTGGCATTTGGCGCAAAACAAATTGCGCTCACGCAGCATGTTTGCACCGCCAGCACACTGACAAGCTGCCCGTCCAGCAAACGCCTGATTTGAATCGTTTGATCATCAGCACCGCTGGCGATGTACCTGCCATCCGGTGAAATTGCCACGGCACGAATGCAATCTGTGTGCGGCCCGCTTCCGGCCAGTAACGTGCCATCACCAACAGACCAAATTTTGAGCAGGTTATCTTCACCGCCAGAAACCAACTGCGCGCCGTTAGGTGAAAAAGCAAGCGATGTAACAGCTCGTGCATGCGCTTGCACGGTGTTCACACAAGTCCCGCTCGCTGCGTCCCAGAGTTTAACTGTGCCGTCCTCTGCACCCGAGGCAATTGTGCGGGCATTGGGGGCAAAGGCAATCGCTGTCACGCCGCTTGTATGGCCCGTTAGGGTACGCACGCAAGCCCAATTGGTCGTTGACCAAAGTCGAACCACGGAATCCAGGCTTGCTGTGGCAAGGTAACTGCCGTCAGCGCTGAAAGCCACTGCGGTGACATTGCTTGCATGTGCCGAGTTGGTTGACCACCGCTGTGTCCACGTGCTGTCCCAAACACGGATTGTACCGTCATCACAACCCGAGGCGAACAAACGGGCGACCGAAAACGCAATTGAACTGACCGGTGCAGGTCCGACTGATGTGTTGTACGCTGCGCGGCTGACAACAATTGCGCCGTCACTTACACGACGGACAATGTTGCTGCCGGCTGCATTAGCCGCAACGACATTTGTGCCGGCGGGTGAAAAAGCGATTGCGGTTATCCTGCCGAACCGGTTTGTCATTGTGCGTTCGAGTAAGACGTTGGTTGATGTCCAACCATTCGTTGCTCGCCACAACAACACACGGCCCAGACCATTGTTACCGCTGCTATAGCCCCCTGCATATGTACCTATGGCAAGTCTGCTGCCGTCGGGTGAAAACGCTGCAGCCGTCGCCTGGTACGGGTGTGTCGAGAATGTCCGGACAAGCATCCCATTTGTTGACCAAAGCTTGACTGTTGCGTCGTCACTGGCAGTTGCAAGCACCCTGCCGTCGGGCGACCACGAAACGGCATTGATTCGGCCTGCATGACCGGCCTGGAACCAAAGCTGGCCGGTGGAAATGTTTGTGCAAAAAAGCACTACAACCGTGGCAAGCACCGCACCGGGCATCCGGCTGCAAACCTGCAGCGCGCGATTTTGCATTCGACCCGGCTTTTGATTTCGCAAGTTCATTTTCTCAGGTGCAAGTCATTGACCGGGATCATTCGCGTGGTGTGGGCCGGATACCAACCAGCTCAGCGTAGTTTGGCGGTTTGACGTTCGAATGTGCGTCGTAGTCGAGCATCAGACCTGGGTTAGCCGCGATCGTATCACTGATTGGCTGGCCGGTTTGCGCATCTGCAATTTGTGAGATATCCCAAGTGCCCAGCCCGGCTTGCGCGCAGTAGTTGAGCGCTGCTGGAAACATTGGACAATCAACCGTGCCCGGGTTAGTGCCGCTGACTATCACCGGTTGCGCCGTGTAGTACGTGTTGTACCAAGTGTCGCCCCCCATCAGCTTGACAGCAACACGGTCGGCTGCAACCCAGTCGAATCCAACAACGGCAGGTTTAAGTGCTGGGTTCGCCGCATAACCACCAGTTGGTCCTTCACCCTGCATCCCTTGATAACCATCAAGCACAGCCAGGTGCGGCCGGATACCGTAAACCTTGGCCAAGCGATACATGTTGTCTGCAATCACCTGCGACGCAACGGTTGGTGTCCACGGGTCAGCGCCGTGCATGCCGGTTGCTTTGTCATCTTTTGCGCCGGGTTGACCCCAGAGTTTCCCTGCGTCAACCACGGGCGCACCCATGGCAACGTTTTTAAGCGACAGCGTAGCCACAGCGAAGTTGTGTGTTTTGAACCGTGTTGCCGAGATGACAAAATTGCGCGGGTCTAGGAAAAGTTTTGATACACGGATTGTCGTGTTAGGTGTACTGTCCGATGTCCGGTACCACACCTTAACACGGGCATAAGGTTCTTGGTTAAGGTCAATGAACCTTACGTGGTACTTGTTTGCCAGCCTCAGGTACCCCATGTTGTCGAACCCGGCCATTGCACCGCCTGTGGCTGAAGATTCGGCAACGAGAACGTTTGACACGCCGATTGATTTGAGGAATTCGAGAATGCCTTCCAGCACCTCAACATGCGTGCAGGCCAGCGCAACTCGATGATCAACAATGTTCGGCTTTATTACAACACGCCGGTCAGCAATCGCAGCCGCGATTTGTTTTTTGAAGACCTGTAAGGCACGGAACACATTGTCGGCGCGATCGTTACCCCAGGTCAAAGCCACACGACCAACTGTTGTATCCGCCCGCGCCGTAATCGGGAATAAACCGACGCGCGATGCAAATGCGGCGGCTGCAGCGCCAAACACGGTCCGTTTAACAAACTCGCGCCGTGTAGTTACGCTATGCTGGGTGTTCATTTGTAAGCGGGCTGTAACGTCCGCACAAACGTACTACGCGAAATCAAATGCAGCAAATCCGAAAGCACATAGGCCGTGCAACCCTGAACTATGAAAAACTTGAGCCAAGGCTTTCCCACAGGCGTGAACCCCCAGGGCACGGCTGAGCCTGGGCCAGGCTGCGACATACTATCGGCACAGCACAGTTCCGGACCCGCCCTGATTCAACACAATCTTATCGCTCCCCTACCCTTGCGCGCAGCCGAGGAATTGTAACTGTGAATTTGCATTGCCAAATGCGCTGAACCGGTGGCCTGTTTTGCAGCCGTTGAGGTGATACTCGGAAGCTACTTCGACTTGCGCAGGGCAGCCTGGCCTTTGCGCGAAAAATCAATCGAGTTTGCCAGGATGCGTGCCGCTTCCTGTGGCGCATGAAAGCCCATCGAATTTTCAGATTCGATGAAATCGAGGTAAAACTGCGCTTTACGTTGGAAATTCAGTGCCTCGGCTAGATCGGCCTCGTTAACCCCGGTTTGCCGTGCGCGTTTGATGTCGTTGATCAAATCAACAAGTGCGTCCAAGGCAATGTTACGCAACTCAAATGTGCGTTGCTGGATCGTTTCGACACGGTCTTTCAGCTCGGCTTCAGGCCAGCGATGACACGTCTGGCATGCATGATTGATGTTAAGGAGTGGACTGCGTACATGATGATCACTGATTTTGAACGCGCCCACACGTTTGAATGCCATGTGACAGTCTGCACATGCAACACCCGATCTAGCGTGAATACCGCGGCTCCAAAGCTCGAATTCAGGATGTTGCACCTTTAACACCGGTGCGCCCGTGTCAGCATGTAGCCAGTCGTGATGCTGCAGCTTGTCGTAGTAGTCAAGCAGTTGCTCAATCTGATTCCCTTTCAGCCACGGATAAACAAGTCGTTTTTCTGCACCTTTGAAGTAGTACTCCACGTGGCATTGCGCACACACAAACGCGCGCATTTCCTGTCGAGTTGCCATGCTGTTCACGTCGTAGTTTTTCATGCCTTGTGCAGCTTTCAGTGCCCGGATGCCCTCGATGAAAGCCGGGCGGGTAATTCGAAGCTGCATTGTCACCGGATCGTGACAATCAATGCACGCAATTGGCCGAGTAACAAGTTTGCGCGCATCCGCAAACGACATTTTGTTCATCAGCTCGAACCCCTTGAACAAATCGCCCTGCCCGAGGTTTTTGTATGCGGTATAAATCGAGGCGTGACAATGCAGGCATGTGCCCGGTTGCACCGCAACGCGTTGCCGCTCGGTGTAAGTCTGGTCATCAAGCATGTAGGCGTGTCCGCGGCTCTCGCGCGCGTCAACAGCGAAAGGATACCCTGCCCACATGATTTTGAGGCGCGGATCAACTTCGAGTTCCGAGCGTGCAACAACCGAGCGCGGGTCGGCTTCGGTTGGTGTGCGGGGAAAAGCTTCACTGCCGCCAAAACGGGTTCGTACCATGTCAACTGTGCGGCGGTAATCATCGTACTGGAACGGGAAATTCCTGCCCCAGACTGCCGGGTCATCGGTGGTATCGCTCAACTCGACGACTCGAAAGAACGGGTAACGCGCCTCTTGTTTGCGCGCGAATATGTTGAGCAACAACGCAAGTGCACCTGCGGTAACAAGCGCAGACACAACTGCAATCAAAATCAGCACAGCGTGTTTGGCTAAACCAGTACGCCGGGCTGGTTGCGGTGTTGTAGTTGGCGTTGTCATAGTATCATCGCTACGAACGGAATTTCCGGGTCAGTCAGCGTGTCATGTGCCCGACTTCAAGATGACACCGAATGCATGAAAGTGGTTCCGCATCGCCAACAGGCGATTCAATGGCCGCCACCATTTCCTGATGACATTTGCGACATGCCGTTTCCGTGACCGCGCGATTGCGGCTCTTGATTTGGATCGGGTCAATGTAGTTACCGGTCGTAAAAGCGAACGAATGCATGAACCCGTTTTGCGCTTTCGTGATGTATTTAGGCACAAGGCCAGGTGGCGTATGACAATCGTTACAGACAGCCACGTTGCGGTGGCTCGACTTGACCCATGCATTCAACTGCTGCTCCATCACATGACAGTTGGCGCATGCAGCGGGGTCGTTTGTAAAATACGAATGGCCACGTGCGTAAACGAATGTGAATGCGCATGCGCCAAGCGCACAGCCGATCATTACGCATGCCAAAACATGAGTGGCCGTCACGGTCTTCATTACAGTCGGGTTCGGACCATACAGACCGAATGACAGGCCGAAATTGCGCGCAATAACTCGCTTGTGCAAGACTAAAAGTTGTATTTGAGCGACAAACCGACAATGTGCCGTGTAAACTCGCGACCTTCAGCGTAGGGGGCAATACTGGTCGGTACCTTGTTTTCAACCCAGTCGTACGAATAGCTCAACTCGGCTGTGATGTGTTTGTCATAGACATATGTCAAGCTCACGCTGGGCGTGTAAATCCAATCTTCGCGCTGTACCGGCGCCTGCCAGTCGCCGATGTACAGTTGGAACGCTGCACTACCGGTCAACCGATCGTTGAACTTGTGCCGCCACGTTACGCTGTAGGTAATGTCCTCGTAAACGCTTTGGCTTGTGAAAGCGGGTTGTTCATAACGCCGATTCAACAATACAATTGTATCTGCCTTGGTGGGTAGAACTGTCACAGTGGCGTCTATCCAGTATAGAACTTCATCGCGATTGAACCCTGAAGGTGTAGCATTGCGCCAGTTGCGGATGTCTGGCCCGGCCAACACCGCAAGCCGCAGCCACGGCACCGGTGTGCCTTCAGCACCAAGCAAAATCCGATGATACTCGCTGTCATACGGACTATCCGCGAACCGCGTGGGATCGAACACAGACGGACCGCGGAACTGGTCTTGCCGACCGTAGCGGTACCCGACAAGCACCGATGTTGTGTCGGTGAGCTTGTACCCAAAGTCGAGTCCACCATTAACATCCTGCCTGTCGTTGAAGTTCACGTAAATGTATGGTGCGGGCACTTCGTTCGCGAGCTTTTGTTGTGTACGAAAATCGTGTATGTACGCCGAACCGACGGGGCGGATGAAAAACTTGCCGACTGAATATGCAACCTTGAGACTACCCCTGTAAACCAGCGCATCACGGCGTTCACGCAACGGTATGCCACCTACTGCAGGCACGTCTTGCGGTCGGGCGAAAAGCGGCCCGATGCTGTCGCCGTCTATGTAAGTGAATGCATTTGCCTGTTCCCATAAAATGCGCTCGGCCTTGCCGTTGAAAGTCAGGCCAAACCGATGCGCGAAATGGTCTTCTGTATGCGCATTGTGATAGAAAACGAGGTCAGGCGCATACGACATCCCGGCATTGAACCCATCACCCACGGTGTAAGTAACTGCCAGGCGCGGTGTAAGCGTTGTGATCCAGGAGTCTTTTTTGGCAGGAAATGCGCCCGGCGCAGTGTTTGTCGGTGCGGTATCCTGCAGATAGACGTTGCTGTCGTACGCTTCTTTTACGGCCAGGTCAACTTTGTAAACCCAGTTAGTTTTTGCCGCAGCACAACGCAATGGTGCAAATGCTGCGCATCCCAATGCTAGCGCAAACGCACTGCGCGAAATTGTTTTTTGCCAAATTGGTGTAGTGGTAACTGACCCAACAGCATTGACTCGTGAAAAACGCATCGTTTGATTCATGGTTCGCATATAGTCCTGTTCCGAACACATCTGTTAAAGGAGGTTTTGTTCGATTTACAAGGTTGGACGTTGTTATGGCTGAGTTACCTGAGGCGGTTTGGGCGGACGCAACGTCAGCGCAACCACACCCGCCATAATCAAGCATGCCACACCCGCCGGCACAAACGCCCACATCCACGCCTTTGCATCACCCATTACACCGCCGAGGATCGGCCCAACTACACCGCCTACACCGTATGACATGAACACCCAGGGATAATTTGTGCCGACACTTTTGTTGCCGAAGAAATCCGCCGTTGCAGCCGGGAACAGGGCAAAATTACCGCCGAAATTGAACCCGATGATTGCCGCGCCAACGTAAAGCCCGAGTTCTTTCCCACCGATGAAATAAAACGCAATCATCATCACGCCCTGAAGACCGCTCATGAGTGCGATTGCATTACGTCGGCCAAGTTTGTCGGACAGCGTGCCCCAGATGATCCGGCCCAACCCGTTCAACAGCGCAAAGAACAAACCCATTGCTGTGCCCGCAATGACATTTGCCTGGTTTGGCTCGACACCATTTGCGGTCAGTGCGTCCTTGCCAAAAAGCTGAATGACGCCAATAACCATCAACCCGGCTGTTGCACCGACAAAGAACGTCAAAAAAAGCGTCCAGAACTGTGCCGTGCGGGCCATTTGGTGTGGGGTAAACTCGACGCCGCCGCTGCTGCTTGCGCTTGCAGTTGACGGTGGTGTCCAGCCTTGCGGTTGCCAGCCGTCGGGCGGGTTAACTAGGACCTGCGCACCCAAACAAACCAACACAGCAAACAAAATCCCGTACAGAATGAACACTTTGCTGACAGACCAGCCCATGCCGTACAGGCCTGTCCAACCTGGTGTCAGATCAATTGTGCCAAACTTGAATCCGCTCGTAAGCTTGATCCAGAGCAGCGCGCCAAACCCGAACCCAGCAACGGCAAGCCCGGTTATCATGCCTTTTTTATCCGGGAACCATTTCACTAGCGCTGCAATTGGACAAACGTAACCAAGACCAATGCCCGCCCCGCCAAGTAATCCTACACCGAGCAAAATTCCCCAAAAACTGTTTCCTGCAAGCCCACCAAGCACGTACCCTGCACCCAGAACAAGACCGCCGACCGTGGCGACAATTTTCGGGCCGACCTTTTTCTGCCAGTTACCCGCCACCAGCGCCATCACAACTGCAAACGTCAGCAGGCCAACTGAGAAAATGATCTGGGTTTGTGTTTTGGTGAATTGGAACGGGCCATCCGGCGCGGTTAGTTTGCCTGTGAAAGCTGACCATGCGTAAATCGCGCCGAGGCAAAGCTGAACTAAAATACCGCCCAAAACAACCAGCCAACGGTTAATAACCTTTTGCTCAGTCATTTCCAGCCTCCCAAATAAACTATGTGCCGGAGCAGCACAATTATACTGCCCCGGCACACTTCCGGTTCGTAATTCAAATGCCGGAGCAGTTATTGCCTGCCTTTGACCAATATCTCGACCACGTGCGGGTCAGCCAAGGTCGAGGTGTCACCCAACTGGTCAAGCTGACCCTCGGCAATCTTGCGCAGGATACGGCGCATGATCTTGCCTGAACGCGTCTTAGGCAATGCAGGTGCGAACTGGATTTTGTCTGGCACTGCAATTGGCCCGATCTCTTTGCGCACGTGCAGTGCAAGTTCCTTGCGCAGGTCGTCACTTTCCTGGACACCTTCCTTGAGTGTGACGAAGGCGTACAGTGCCTGGCCTTTGATCTCGTGCGGCATGGGTGCAACTGCAGCCTCCGCAACCTTAGGATGACTCACCAGTGCACTTTCGACTTCGGCAGTGCCGATCCTGTGCCCGGACACGTTCACAACGTCATCAATCCGACCCAGTAACCAGTAATCGCCGTCTTCATCAACCCTGCAGCCGTCACCGGTAAAGTACAGGTTGGGATACATCGTGAAATATGTGTCAATGAACCGGTCGTGATCACCCCACATTGTACGTGCCATGCCAGGCCACGGTTTCTTGATGCAAAGTTTGCCACCCTCGTTTGGTGCGCATTCTGTGCCGTCGTCGCGCAACACAACAGGCTCGACACCGAAGAACGGCCGGCTGGCACTGCCGGGCTTGAGCACATGCGCACCTGGCAATGGCGTGATCAAAATGCCGCCCGTTTCAGTTTGCCACCACGTATCAACGATCGGGCACCGTTCCTTGCCAATGACACGGTAATACCACATCCACGCTTCGGGGTTGATAGGTTCGCCTACCGTACCAAGGATGCGCAAACTGCTCAGGTCGTATTTGTTTGGCCATTCTTCGCCTTTCATGATGAGCGACCGGATGGCCGTTGGTGCAGTGTAAAAGATATTAACCTTGAACTTCTGCACCACCTGCCAGAACCTGCCCGGGTCGGGATAAGTTGGCACACCTTCGAACATGAGTGACGTTGCCCCGTTGCATAGCGGGCCGTAAACGATGTAGCTGTGGCCCGTTACCCAGCCAATGTCGGCTGTGCACCAGTAAATGTCGTCCTCGTGCACGTCGAAGATGTATTTGTGAGTGATTGCACAGTGTACAAGGTAGCCGCCTGTGGTGTGAACAACGCCTTTGGGTTTGCCGGTCGAACCTGAGGTGTAAAGCATGAACAACGGGTCTTCAGCGTTCATCACCTCAGGTGCACACTCGGCTTTTGCATTGGCCATAAGCTCGTGGTACCAGAGATCGCGTCCGGCAACAATGTTGCACGGATTGTCGTTGCGCCGAACCACTACGACCTTCTCGACGCTTGGTGAATGTTTGAGTGCTTCGTCTGCCATCGCCTTGAGCGGGATAGTCTTGCCTGCGCGCAACGACACATTCGATGTAATCAAAAGCCGCGCAGTCGAGTCGTTAATCCTACCGGCGAGTGACTCGGCGCTGAACCCGCCAAAGACAACCGAGTGAATTGCGCCGATCCGTGCACAGGCAAGCATTGCAATCGGCAGCTCGGGAATCATCGGCAGGTAAATCGCAACGCGATCGCCTTTCTTGATGCCGAGTGACTTGAGTACATTGGCAAACTTGCAGACTTCAGCATGCAGTTGCTCATATGTGAGCTTGCGAACTTCGTTATCGTCCTCGCCCTGCCAAATGATGGCGGTCTTGTTGCGCCTGTGCGTACGCAGATGTCGGTCGAGGCAATTGACGCTTGCGTTGAGCTGGCCGTCCTCAAACCATGTATGCTGAATTTTGCGTGCGGCTGTGTCCCAGACATACCGCCTGCCTATGGTCGGCTTTTTGTACCAATCAAGCGTCTTGCACTGCTCGAGCCAGAACCCGTCAGGGTCGCGTATCGAGCGTTCGTACATCTTTTGGTACTGCTCGGCGTTTATATAAGCCCGCTTCACCACCTCGGGCGAAGGCGGGAACTTCCGTTTTTCAGTCAGCAGACTGCTTACCGATTTTGGTTTGTCTTGTGCCTGTTCCATAGCGTCGTTCGGGTTTTAATACAAAATTCGGACCGCAAATAAAACCCAATAATCTGCCCGTTGTCAACTGCTGCATTAGAAAAAATTCACTCCCAAGCCGTTCTGATCGGTCGCCAAGCAAGGTTACATGCGCACCGGACAACATTTTTAGCCGGAAAACCGGGCATTCAAGAGCTGACATTGGCGGGTGCGCCGAGGTAAATTTTTGTGAAATGATTTCCGGCACACGCAGAAACAATGCGCGCACGCCGCGGGTTTTGATTGTTGATGACGACGCGGGCCAGCGCAGTTTATTGGATTCGTTTCTGAAAAGTCAGGGATTCGACACGGTCACCGCCGAGTCCGGTGAACGCGCGCTCGAGCTTTTACAGACCGAACCGGTCAGCATGATGATCACCGATGTCCGGATGCCGGGCATATCCGGCCTGGAAACACTCAGGCGCGCACGTGCCATACAACCGCTATTACCCGTGTTACTCGTAACGGCATATGCGGATGTTCGCGACGCTGTTAACGCCATGCGCGATGGCGCAGTCAACTATTTGACCAAACCGATCGATCTGGATGAACTACTGCGTTCAGTGCAACTGGCCACTGGCATGGCAACAGATAAAGCCGTGCAGGTGGCACCCGACAAGGTTCTCCCTCCAAACATCATTGCGCAAAGCCCCATCATGCGCGCGTTGTTTCGCGATGCTGCGCTTGTTGCAGCCTCAGAAAGCCGCGTTCTGATTACCGGCGAAAGCGGTACCGGCAAAGAAGTCCTGGCCGATTTAATTCATGCCTGGAGCCGGCGCGCGTCCGGACGGCTCGTCAAGGTGAATTGTGCAGCTATACCCGAGACGTTGCTTGAAAGCGAGTTGTTCGGGCACGAAAAAGGCGCGTTTACAGGTGCAACCACACAACGCCTCGGCAGGTTCGAAGAAGCAAACGATGGCACAATTTTCCTCGACGAGATCGCCGATATGTCACTGGCACTACAGGCAAAACTGCTCAGGGTTACCCAAGACGGCAGTTTTAACCGGATCGGGTCAAACCGCGAGCTGCACACTAATGCACGTATTCTGGCTGCCACAAACAAAAATCTGGATGAGCTTGTCAAGGCCGGTCGGTTCCGCGAAGACCTGTTTTACAGGCTCAACGTAGTCGAGCTTAACATCCCACCACTGCGCGAGCGGCGTGAGGACATCCTGCCGCTGGCGGAGTGTTTTATTGGCGAATTTTCCAAAGGCAAGGCACGCCTTTCCGCAGCGGCGGCTGAATGTCTGCTGCAATACAACTGGCCGGGCAACGTGCGCGAATTGCGTAATGCGATGGAACGCGCCGTGTTACTTGCACACGGTGAAGTGATTCTGCCGGATCATCTGCCGAACCGGGTAAGATCGGCCACTCAACAGCCAAATGCACTGCAACCGGCTGATACAGGCGAGCTTGAACAGCTCGAACGACAGGCCATTCTGGATGCATTGCGCAGGCACAACTTTAACCGGACTGAAACTGCCAAAGCACTCGGCATCAGCCGGCGCACGCTCGTGTACAAGTTGCAACGCCTGCGTCAGTTGGGTTACGAAGTTGACCTGCGATAGAACAGTGTCAGAAACAGACTTGCTAAACTATTTGAGCATGCAACGAGGAGGGAGATATGCGGTTGCAAAGCATTAAACCGGTTTGACGATTTAACGATTTAACTGTGCACCCGGCAAACTTTGCAACGGTTTAACTGGTGTTTAACCCTGGCTTGAGTTAATTTTAGCCGGCGCACGATTGGCTGGTGCAATGAAACGATCAGTTGATTTACGCGAATTACTCGATGGTTGGCCGTATGACCCTGAGAACGACGTGCGCGTCGTTCATGGGGATGACGGGCGCGAGATTATCCAGGTCCGAACACCGGTCGGTATCGAGCAACTCGAGGTAACTGGCCGCCCGGACGGTGCCAGGCCATACGGCATGGAATCTGTGTTTGAATATCACTTGCATCGGCTTGAACGTGCCAAGCAAGCCGGCCAAGAGGCTGAATTTGAGCTTGGCCCGGACGAATGCGCCGAGTTGTTTGCCGAGGGTACACTTTATTATTTGCGGTACCTGCGCCTGTTCCAGTTGCAACGTTGGGCCGAGGTTGTGCGCGACACGGCACGAAACATGCGCCTGTTCGATTTTGTGAATCGGTACGCCGCCCGCGACGAAGACAGGACCAATCTTGAAAAATGGCGTCCGTACATCATCCGGATGAACGCTATTGCAGCGGCGATGTTAGAACTTGAAAACGGCGCTTTCGAGCGCGCGCTTGGCATTCTGGATGGTGCAGTTGAGCGGATTGAATCGCTACCCGAGCTTGACGACGAGACATTTCAGTTCGAGCGGCAACGCTCACTGCTTGCGTTGCGTGAGCTAATAACCCAGATAAACAAGAACCGGCCACTGACCGAGCTTGAACGACTCGAACGACAACTCAAACGCGCAATTGAAACACAACAGTTCGAGCGCGCTGCAGAGTTGCGCGATCGGATACGCAGCCTGCGCAACAAGGCTGAGTCAAGCTAGCGTGTGGCAGCCCTGCACACAGGCAGTTCTATCCGCTACGATTCTCCAACTGCACGCTCACTTCTTGCCTCCGAAGATTCGATTCGCTTCCTCCAGGGTTTCTTTTGAACCGATGTCGTACCAGATACCAGGCACTTGCCACGTGTAAAACGGCATGCGCGGGTAAAGCCATTGGACCAACAAACCTGGCTGATCCGGGTTGTTACCCTCAGCCACGTACTGCCGAATCAGCGGCAAGACATGGCTCGGATAGTAATAAAGTGCAATTGCGCAGATTGTGTTGGTGGGATTTCTCGGTTTCTCCTGGAAAAAGGTAATCCTGCCATCAGGGCCGAGCGTAATCGAATTGTATTTTTTGACCTGCTCCAGGTCGCGTACGTCATAGACACCTACAACAGGCGCGTTTTTCGCCCGGGCAAAACGACCAAACCCATCCAGCTTTTCGCTGAACAGGTTGTCCCCCGCAACTACAAGGATGTCATCATCGAGCTTCTGTGTCGAAATGACAAAATGCATGTCGCCAATTGCGCCAAGTTTGTTGCTGTCATCGGTTGAGCCGTCGTTGAGAATGCTTAATTTGAGCTCCGTCGTCCGGTACCCGTTTGCCCACTGACCGAACTGGTCGGCGAACTTGGCATTCGTGACAACATATACGCGCTCGATACCTTCGATCGTTGCGATGTTGTCCAACACATACTCGATCATCGGTTTGCCGGCCACCGGCAAAAGCGGTTTCGGCCGGGTCAGTGTCAATGGATACAGCCTGGTTGCGTATCCTGCTGCAAGAATGATCGCTTTCATATCTACACCCCCATTTTCTCTAATCCGTTTGACACAAGTTGCGGTTTGGCCGCTACGGTTTTTCTGCTCTGCCTGAACTGTGTTTCTCCTCAAATAGCTCCGGTGCAACCCGGCTCAACAGTTGTTGTGCTTCTGCGAGGATCTCGCTCGCGGATTCACTTCGCAAGGCGAATTCACCCAAAGCACGCGCTTCGGCGAGCTTGATTCGGCGGATCAGGTACTTCACCTGTGGCACAAGCCCCGAGGCAACACTAAGCTCGTCCACACCCAAACCCAGTAACAATGGTACCAGCACAGGGTCACTTGCCATCTCGCCGCACACACTCACGAAGATGTTGTGCGCATGCGCAGCGTCAACTGTCATTTTGATCAAACGCACTATTGCCGGGTGCGTCGGTTCGTACAAATGCGCAACGCGTTCGTTTGTGCGGTCTGCTGCAATCGTGTATTGAATGAGGTCATTGGTGCCGATGCTGAAGAATTTGAGCCGCTTAGCCAGTGCGTCCGCAACAAGTGCAGCCGACGGTGTCTCGATCATGCCACCGATCTCGATGTGTTCATCAAACTGCATGCCCTCAGCCCGCAGCTCAGCCTTGCATTTTTCAACGAACGCATTTGCCTGCTCGACCTCGTCTGCGCTCGAAATCATCGGATACATCAGTTTGACATTGCCGTGCGCGCTGGCCCGTAAAATTGCGCGTAACTGTGTGCGAAATACATCCGGCTGTTGCAGACAAAACCGAATGGCGCGCCAACCAAGAAACGGATTTATCTCAGGTGCAAGATCAAGATGCGACGCAAACTTGTCACCGCCCAGGTCAAGAGTGCGAATCACAACAGGCCGCGGCTTGAGCGCTGTCACAGCCTGCCGATACGATTCGTACTGCTCGTCCTCGCTAGGCAAACTTTCCCGGTTGATAAACAGGTATTCGGTCCTGAACAGGCCCACACCCTCAGCCCCGCATGCCAACACGGCTCCGGCGTCACCGGCTCGCTCGATGTTGGCAAACAGCGGTACACGTTTCCCATCAAGCGTTACAGCCGGCAAAGGCAAAATATCGCGCAGTTTTTCTTCGAGCGACGCTTTTTTGCGGACGAGCTGGCCGTATTCGAACAACGTCTGGTCAGTCGGGTTGATCACGATCACGCCGTTGTAGCCGTCCAGAAGCGCGTCGTCACCCGATACAAGCTCATCCGTAATGGTCTTAAGACCCACCACTGCCGGTATGCGCAACGACCGCGCCATAATGGCTGTATGCGAAGTCTGGCTCCCGATGTCAGTGGCGAACCCGAGCACAATGTCCTTGTTCAACTGCGCCGTCACAGAGGGGCTTAGATCATGTGCAACCAAAATGCATGGCTCGGTTACATCGCGCAATTCGGCTTCGCTGTGTCGGCCGAGCAAGTTGTTTATCACGCGCGCCGTCACATCACGCATATCGGCAGCACGTTCACGCAGGAATTCGTCTGATACCTTGGCAAGTGCCTCGGAGTATTTGGCAGCAGCAGTATGGAACGCAAACTCGGCGTTGACGTTGTCCTGCTTGATCAGGCGCGACACCTCGGTCAGCAGGGCGGGGTCCTGCAAGATCAACAGATGCGCATCGAAGATACTGGCTTCCTGTAGGCCGACGCTGCCTGCAACCTTTTGTTGAATATCGAGAATTTGGCGTATCGTCTCCGCCACGGCGCGTTCCAGCCGGTCTATCTCGGCGGCAATTTCGTCCTGGGCAAGTTGTCGTTTCGGTACATGCGCAACGCCTTTGCCGAGCACAAACACCTTGCCACGACAAACGCCCGCTGAAGCCGGTATGCCACGGTAAACCCTTTCGCCCCTGAGCGGCGGTGTCTGCATGACTCAGGATTAACCGAAATGCACCCTATTTGAAAAGTTTTCTTTACAAAAAAACCTTGCTTTCACGGCTCGAATACCCATTCTTTGGAAGCCACAGGAACTTTTCGGCAGCTAAACGCCGTGCGCACAAGCAGTTGGCGCAGTGGCAAATGTATTTGAATCGGACAGGGCCAATTTCACATGAAAGCTAAAAATATACCTGCACGATGCGGTTTGCTTGTTGGCGGGAACTGGATCATTGACAGAATCAAAATTATTGATGTTTACCCGCAACCGGAGCAACTGGCCAATATTCGCGCTGAAACACAAGGCACAGGTGGCGCAGCTTACAACGTGCTGTTGACACTCGCAAAAAGCGGTGCGCCGTTCCCGTTGTACGGGGCGGGTATGGTCGGCAAAGACCAGGCTGGTACGGGCATAATCCAGGACTGTAAGAAACACAAAATTGATACGCGCTACCTGCACGCCACGCCAAAGGCACAAACCGCTTACACAGACGTAATGACAGAACAACAAACCGGACGGCGCACGTTCTTCCACTGGCGCGGCGCAAATGCGCTTTGGGACGGGGCCGACCTTGATTTCAAAAAAATCAAAGCGCGGTTCTTTCACCTGGGCTACCTGTTGTTGCTCGATGCGCTGGATGCACCAGACAAAAAATTCGGCACCAAAGCTGCCGCGCTCCTTGCAAAAGCACAAAATGCCGGGCTTAAAACCAGCATTGATGTGGTAAGTGAAGACAGCGACAGGTTCATCCAAATTGTGCAACCTGCGCTAAAGTACGTTGACTACTGCATACTGAACGAGATCGAAACCACCAAAATCACAGGATTCAAAATCCGCGATGCAAACGGCCAGATTGATCCCGTTGCAGTCCGTCACGCAGCAGGTGCGCTGCTACAGCAAGGTGCACGCGAGCTGGTCGTTATTCACTATCCCGAAGGCGCCTTTGCCCGAACTCGCAAGGGCGAAGATGTGTGGCAACCCGCACTGAACCTACCGCAAAATTACATAGCCGGTACTGCAGGTGCAGGTGACGCCTTTTGCGCCGGTGTGCTCATGGGCCTTCACGAAGGCTGGGAACTGCAGCGGTGTCTGTTGACTGGTGTGTGCATCGCTGCAGCGTGTTTATCAGACCCAACGTGCACGGGTGGGATTAAGCCATTGGCAAACTCACTTGCTCTGGCCAAAAAATTCGGATTCAAACCGCCAGTCGAAAGCGGCGATTAACTGCCACGTGCGTTTAACCGCGTGCATATATGCCCAGCTTGGTTTTCATGCATCCCTATCGCGGAAGTTCGCAGGGTAAACCAAGCGCGCTAAATCCAATCACCTTCACGCGCGTTCGAGGTATTCGCCCGTACGCGTATCAATCTTGACCAGTTCGCCTGCTTTAATGAACAAGGGCGCTTGAATGGTAATGCCAGTCTCGAGTGTGACCGGTTTTTGCACATTTGTGGCTGAGTCGCCCCGTACACCTTCAGGCGCTTCAACCACACGCAACACAACTGCTGGCGGCAGCTCGATTGAAACAATCTTATCGTCGGCAAATTTGACCGTTACCTGCGTGTTTTCTGTCAGGTAGTTCTTCGCATCGCCAAGTATCTCAGCGGGTACGGCGACAGATTCGTACGTCTCAGGATCAAGAAACACGTAATCGTCCCCGTCCTTGTAACTGAAATCCATTTTCTTGCTGACCAACGCGACCGTCTCGACACGTTCGGTCGAGCCGAACCGTACCTCAGAAGATTTGCCCGTGCGCAAGTTGCGCAACGTCGCCTGTACAAATGCACGCAGATTACCAGGTGTGCGGTGTTCGACATCCAGCACAACGCACACGTCACCGTTATAGTTTATCGCCATCCCGCGGCGTAGATCATTTGCAACCGCCATATTCTATGCCAAAAGCGTCTGTTAAATTTTTGTATTTCGCACTTCGCAACCGCAATCAGTTGCGCCTGAGCGCTGTTAAAGATACCGGATTCACACGGAACTGCAAGCGCAATTCTACGGCCACGCTATCAATGCCGGCTTCGCCATACACGATGGCTAAATGCCGAACCCGCAACGTACATCGCAAGGGTCATGACAACAGACCGAACCCGCACCTTCTCACCAGTTACTAAATAACAGAACGAAAAGCCTTGCTACAAGCCCGTCAGCGCGACAGTTAATAGTGCACCGCGGCAACCGGTGCCAAACACACACAACATTCCAAAGTTCCGATATAGACCACAAACCCACGCTTGGGGCACGCAAATGGGTTGTCCAGATTTGTAGTTGGCTTATCTGACAAATCCAGACAACCAAATTTAACCTGAGGAACATGTCACTCTACACATCAGTTTTAATGCAGCCGAGTTACACCAAAGAGCCGCACAGTTAAGGTAGGGGCACAGTCCACTGCGCGCCGGGGTTGGTTATGGAGAAGCCGCTTGTGAGTTTGAATCTTGTTTTCCGCGCTCTTACGAGCGCGGCTACAAGCCCGAGCCCAAGCCCGTCAGCACGACATTCAACCTTAAACCGGCGGTTGCCGGGACTGGGCAGTTGACTGCGCAGCCGGGTGATGGTGCTGTGGCATTAGCATGGACTCCATCGCCCGGGGCAAGCTCGTTTAACGTGAAACGCAGCTCAGTTAGTGGTGGGCCATACTCGAATGTATGGACTGGCTTAGTGAATACCAACTATATTGACACCGGCCTGACGAACGGCACGACTTATTACTACGTTGTGTCGGCTATGCGCGCCGGATGCGAGAGCACAAACTCGCTCGAAGCAAGTGCTACGCCAGCCTGCGTCCCGCCACCTGCGCCAGTGGCAAGTTACAACAGTCCACTGTACGCAGGCATGACATTGTACCTGACCGCGTCGAGCGTACCCGGCGCATCGTACGTTTGGACCGGCCCGAACGGATTCATCTCCATAAACCAAAATCCTGTTATCCAGCAGGTTGGAGAAGATGCCGCTGGCCAATACAGCGTGGTGGCAATTATAAACGGCTGCGTTTCCGAGCCAGGTATAATTCACGTCGTCATCCACCCGCCCGTCAGATTGTCGTTTCAGTTTGCTGCTGACAGGTTCGTTTTAGACTGGCCGTTCGGTACATTGCTTACAGCCAGCAACATTGCAGGGCCATGGTACACGGTCGAGGAAACGTTACGCTCTTATACCGGAACGGTCAGCGCGCCACAGCAATTTTTTCGGGTTAAACTGCAATAAACCCGACGGCGCTGTGCCAACTGCAGCTTGTGTTGCACAATAATTCGGACTGGCAATGTGTACCGCTGTGGGGTATGGTCGAGCCGGTACAAACATGAGTAATCTCGAAGTAAATGCTACCATGGCGGTGTTTCTGGACCTGGAAAACATCGCGTTGGGCGCGCGCCAGGCGAACTACCCGACATTTGACATACAGAAGGTTCTGGAACGGCTGCTGCTCAGGGGCAACATCGTAGTCAAAAAGGCCTACTGCGATTTCGAGCGGTTCAAAGAGTTCAAACGTGCCTTGCACGAAGCGGCCTTTGAATTGATCGAGATACCACATGTGCGGCAGTCGGGTAAAAACTCCGCAGACATTCGGATGGTGGTTGACGCACTTGACCTGTGTTACACGAAAAGTCACGTGGACACATTCGTGATCATCAGTGGCGATTCGGATTTTTCGCCCCTGGTCAGCAAACTGCGCGAAAACGCAAAGAAAGTGATCGGTGTCGGTGTCAAAAGCTCGACATCAGACCTGTTCCTGAACAACTGCGATGAGTTCATCTACTACGACGACCTCGTCCGTGCCGAAGCCACAAAGACACGCCGGCGCGTGTCGCCACCCGCACCTACAACAGTAACGCACAGTGAGGTGCACCCGAAAGGGCCGCCGCCAGAAAAGGCATTCGATATGGTTGTGTCAACGCTGGACGCACTTAGCCAGGAACGTGATGCAACCGAGCCGATTTGGGGGTCAATGATTAAACAAGCAATCAAACGCCGGAATCCGGGCTTTAACGAACGCGCCTATGGGTTCCGCTCATTTAACGAATTGCTCGAAGCAGCCCAAAAACGCAGTCTGCTAAAACTTGTGCCGGACGAAAAATCGGGCGGGTACATCGTCCGGCCAGTCGAGTAGCATGCACACACTCATGATTTGAATTGTTTACCGCCAAACAGTGTATGAGCGAGAACAGACTGGCTTTCATTTACCCGCCCTTGGCCGAGCAGTTGAGTTACCCGGCTGATTGTCCGTTCAAAACGGAACGGGCCGGGCTTACCCGACAACGGTTATTGTCACTTGGGCTGCTCGGCAACAACCGCCAGTTCGAGGTGCCGGCCGAGCCTGCGCCACGCGACGCGCTCGAAAAGTTTCACACCGCGCGTTACCTGGACGAACTGCAACGCGCCGCCAAGGGCGACCTAACACCACTCGGCCTGCAAATGGGCCTGGGCGGCCCGGATACGCCGGTGTTCCCGGCCATGTACGAATACAGTGCACTTGCCTGCGGCGCATCATTAAAGGGGGCTGAACTATTGCTCGACGGTGCAGCGGATGTTGCATTTAACCTGCTCGGCGGGTTTCACCATGCAATGCCGGAGTTCGCTGCCGGTTTTTGTTATCTGAACGATGCTGTGCTGGCTTGTGATTTTCTGGCAAACGCAGGTAAACGCGTTTTCTATCTCGATATTGACGCGCATCATGCCGACGGTGTGCAGTTTGCATTTTACCGACGCAACGATGTCATGACGGTATCGTTCCACGAGAGTGGCAAAACGTTGTTTCCGTGGGGCGGTTTTGAAGACGAAATTGGCGAAGGTGCCGGCCTCGGGTACAATGTGAATCTGTCGCTGCCACCGGGTACATTCGATGCGGCGTACCTGGCTGCATTCGATCAGCTCGTGCCGCCTTTGGTACAGGCGTTCAAGCCGGATTTGTTTGTGCTTGAACTTGGCATGGACACACTCGCAGGCGATCCATTGACACACTTAAACCTCACAAACAATGTGCATGTTGAGATTGTGAAACGGATGCAGAGCTTTGAAAAGCCCGTCCTTGTGCTCGGCGGTGGGGGATACAACGTCGAAAACACGGTTCGGGGTTGGGCATTGGCATGGCTCACATTCTCCGGCGCAGACCAAGAACATGATCCAAGCGCCGGGTTCGGCGGCATAATGTTGGGCAGCACAGAATGGACAGGCGGCCTGCGCGACCCGCAAAAGCCGGTTAGTGAACCGCAACGTCGCGCAGTTGAACCGGAGCTGCGGGTCAATCTGCGCGCGGTAATCGAGCGTGTCTTCCCTTTGCACGGCATTGGCATACAAACATAGGCCGAGGTTAACATTAGGCAAAACCAGCCTGTCACCCGTGTGTGCGCGTTCTCCTACCTCAAATCCCTGTGGTGACCCATGCACGGCTACCCGGAAAGTTCGTTGCAGGACACGAAAAAATCCGATTTTCTACTCTACGTGATGCGTATGGTATCATTCACAGGTTGCGCATGCTTGGCTGCGCAAATCACACTCGCAAGTGCCGGCGCGGCGTGGGTCAAAACCGAGCCGGGGCCGGGTCTGTTCCCGCTCGCAACCATTGAACATACAGCCGAGATTCTGTATGCACCCGATGACTTCAAAGTGGTCGGTATAGCGGCAAATGACCTGGCCAACGACATTCAGCGTGTCACAGGTCGCAAACCTTATGTGCGCACAAACCTGGCTGCATCCGTCCCAAACGCTGTGTTGATAGGCACGCTCGACAAAAGTTCGCTTGTGAATGAGTTGGCGCGGTTCGGTCAGCTCGACGTGTCCGGCCTACGTGGGCAGTGGGAAAGTTTCATTATTACCACGATGTCAAACCCGGTGCCGGGGATCGAATACGGCCTGGCTATCGTTGGCAGCGACAGACGCGGCACTGCGTTTGGTGTTTATGAGTTGTCACAGGCAATCGGTGTGTCGCCGTGGTACTGGTGGGCTGACGTTGCGCCCGAGCGCAAGAGTTCACTTTACATTGCGCCCGGCATGCGCCGGTTCGGGCCACCCTCGGTCAAATACCGTGGGATTTTCATAAACGACGAAGACTGGGGCCTGCATTTGTGGGCGGCTAACACATTCGAGCCTGAATCGGGCTGTATCGGGCCAAAGACATATGCCAAGGTGTTCGAGCTATTGCTCCGGCTCAAAGCGAACACACTCTGGCCGGCCATGCACGCCTGTACCAAACCGTTCAATCACTTTCCACAAAATAAATTGCTAGCTAACGATTACGCAATTGTCATGGGTTCATCCCATGCCGAACCAATGTTGCGCAATAACGTCGGCGAATGGCGTGAACCGGCTGAAGCCTTCAACTACGCCACCAACCGTGACCGCATCTTGAAATACTGGGAGGAACGCATAATCGAGAACGCCCAGTTCGAAAACATCTACACCCTTGGCATACGTGGCATACACGATTCGCCTATGCAGGGGGCAAAAACTGTCCAAGACCGCCTCCGGCTCCTTGAACAGGCCATCACCGACCAACGCGCACTCCTAGCGAAACACGTTAACTCGAGACTCGAGGTTGTCCCGCAAATGTTCTGCCCATACAAGGAAGTCCTCGATTTGTACCGGGCAGGATTGAACGTGCCGGACGACGTCACAATCGTTTGGCCGGATGACAACTTCGGGTACGTCTGTCAGTTTCCACAGCCGGGCGAGCGTAACCGAAGGGGCGGCTTTGGCGTTTACTACCACATTTCCTACCTTGGCCGGCCATTGGCGTATCTGTGGCTTTGCACCACACCACCAGCTCTTATCTGGGAAGAGATGACAAAGGCTTACCAGCACGGTGCAGACCGGATCTGGATTGTAAACGTGGGGGACATTAAACCAGCCGAGATTTGCACCGAATTTTTCCTGCAACTGGCTTGGGACATAAACCGCTGGCAACAGACGAACCTGACTCAGTTCCTCGTCCAGTGGGCGACGCGTGAGTTCGGCACAACCCACGCCGCTGAAATAGCTGATGTAATGGACAAGTACTTCCGGCTCAACTATCAACGCAAACCTGAGCATTTGCAATGGCCGTTGCAAGGCGAAGAACCACAACCTAGCCAGTTGACTGAAGCCGAGCGCAGCCAGCGCCTGGCCGAATTTACCGCGTTACAAATGCGCATCGCGCATTTGCAGAATGCGTTGCCACGCGTAAAAACAGACGCGTTCTTCCAACTCGTTACCTATCCGGTACGGGGAAGTGCGTTAGCCAACATCCGGTATTTCCTCGGCGAAACTGCGGCGCTCGCAACTGCCACGGGAAACGAAACCCATGCGCGCGCGTTGGTGGACCAGGCCACAAGCGCCGACCGACAGCTTCGCGAGCTAACCCGTGTGTTCAACGAAGAAATCGCCAACGGTAAATGGCGCGGCCTGATGCAGCTTGAACCTGCAGATAATCAATGGCGCAGCATGCGTATAGCACGCTGGGCAGTCCCAAAATTTAACCTTCAAACCAACCAACCATCGCCGTACAAAAACGATGAGGTCGCAGCTCGGCCAGGTTTGCGCATGCCACCTGACTTTGCCGGGTTCGGCGAAAGCAACGGCGTCATTTCAATTGAAGCCGAGCATTTTACAGCCAAAACACCAGGTAACGGCGCGAATTGGGAGGTGATACCCGGTCTAGGACGGTCAGGTGATTCAGTTGCAATTCTCCCAACAACAATGCACACCGTACCATTACTCCAGCTCCGCACTAATGCCCCCAGACTCGACTACGCCTTGTGGCTTACGACCACGGGCCAGATCACTGTTCACATTTACATTTTACCAACGCATCCAATCGTACCCGGCCATGGGTTGCAGCTCGCTGTGGGCCTTGACGACGATGCGCCGCAACTGCTCGATGTAAAGGTCAAAGTCGGCAGTCCCGAATGGGCACAAAGTGTGTTAAACGCCGCGCAAATCGCTTCGGTGAAGCTTGCGGTGCATAGGCCTGGCGCACATACTTTGCGCGTTTACGGCGTTGACCCAGGCGTTGTGATAGACAAAATCGTCGGCGATTGCGGCGGGCTGCAACCGAGTTATCTCGGCCCGCCTGAAACACGCGTGGGCGCGCCAGGTCAACCATGAAGAAAAAACTTGCTGTTCTGACTAGCGGCGGCGATGCACCCGGCATGAACGCTGCCATTCGCAGCGTGGTACGGGTGGGTATTTCACGTGGTCTGGATGTAATTGGCATCCGGCGAGGTTACAAAGGCCTGCTCGAAGGCGATCTTTTCCAGCTTACACCACGTGATGTGTCCAACATTATCCAACGGGGTGGTACAATCCTCAAGACCAGCCGCTCTGAGGAGTTTAAGACGACTGAAGGCCAGCAGAAAGCAAAGGCTATCCTTGAACAGCACAAGATTGACGGTTTGATTCTGATCGGCGGCGACGGCACGTTCCGTGGCGGTGACCGTCTCGGCAAAATTTGGCACGGCCAGATCATCGGCGTGCCGGGCACCATTGATAACGACCTGTACGGTACTGATTACACAATCGGATTCGACACGGCGATCAACACTGCACTCGAGGCAATAGACAAGATTCGCGACACGGCAGATTCACATGAACGGATTTTTGTTGTCGAGGTCATGGGCCGGCACAGCGGATTTATTGCTCAAGCTGTAGGCGTCAGTGGCGGCGCCGAGGAAATCCTTGTACCCGAGCACCCGTTCGAGCTGGGTGATGTTGCTCGCCGCATTCGTGAGGGTCGGCAACGCGGCAAAACAAGCAGCATAATAATCGTGGCCGAAGGCGAAGAAACCGGCGGCGCAGTCAACGTAGCCAAACAGCTCGCCCCACTCGCCGGTTACGAAATGCGAGTTGTTATTCTCGGTTACCTACAGCGCGGCGGTACACCAACCGCAGCAGACCGGCTGCTTGCAACTAAACTCGGTGCGTATGCAGTTGACCTGTTCACGCAGGGCGCAACCGGTGTGATGGCAGGCGAAGTAGGCGGCATTTTATGCGCTACACCGTTGTCTGAAACCTGGTCGAAAAAGAAACCCCTCGACAAATACCTCACAAGTATTCAACCGCAACTAGCCAGTTAAACTACCCGTTGCAATTCGCCCGCCCAAAACCGTCCTGTCAGCATCTCGCCGGCAGAAAATACGGCTCATTGAAAGGCCATGCTTTGTCATGGCCAGCCCGCCACTACCGGAACGCGGCGGAGCATGTTCATCTGCAACGGCTTTTACCGCCGGGGACTGCTTTGCTGGTGTCATACTGATGCATCAGCCACGAACAAGGCTGCTACTCCAGCCGAAAACCAAACCTGCAAAGGCGTAGAGCAAGGTGGGGCGCGTCTCATCCCGCGTAAAATGCGGGACGGGACTACGCGCCGCAATCCGTAAGCCCGAGACCATTCGGCGGGCAGGGACTGACCGCCCTACCTGAGATCTGGTTTTGATAAACCAAAACCCTCCGAGGAACGCTGCAGGGCGCAATCCCGCACCTACGGATCTACGCCGCTTGGAATTGCGGTCGGGACGGCGCGCGCCCCTCCGGAGCGCAGTTTCACATGTGCCAGATGCTGGATGGTTTGGAGGGTCGGGTGCAACCCTGACCGATAAAGGGTTTTTACAGTCCGCTGTACGTTGCGTTGAACCGCTGAGATGCCGACGCACAGAGTTGGTAGGCCGCGTCCCGCATGTGCGGGACGCACCGCCGCCTGTACGCCCGACACCGTTCGGCGGGCAGAGGACTGCCCGCCCTACCAATACAATTGTCACGGCGCGCGGGCGTCCACGCCCGCAGAAACAACACCGCGCTTAACACCACTACATCACCGTTCCCACTGGTCTCGCACTTCCACACCGCAAAAAAGCCCTCAAACCAATCCTAGTCACCTGCAGTTACTGCGGCCAAGATGGCCGCGCGCCGGAATGCAATAACCGCAGTTATTGTAGCCGCCGTCGTGAGACGGCGGATTAAAAAGTGCTATTGGGTATTTTGTGGTTTTACGTTGGGGTGGCAAGGTGCTGGGTACGCTTAAATACTTGTGTTTCATTCCGGATATGAGCTCGGAGTTATTCCGCGCTCTTACGAGCGCGCCTACGGCGCACGACCCTCCAGGTCGAAAAAAGCCCATGCCACACTCGACCCACCTTGAGAGCCCTGCAACCACGGTGGCCGCGCGCCAGAGCACAAAAAAGCTTCGCGTAATGACAGCCATGACTCAGTAGCACGTTTAACGCAAAGGCGCAAAGACGCGGAGTTAAGGTAGGGCGCGCAGTCCACTGCGCGCCGGGGTTGGTCGCGCAGACCCGGTCTTCCGGCTTGAATCCGGTGCTCCGCGCTCTTACGAGCGCGGCTACACAAACTACAGAGGTACAGAGAGTTGGTAAGGCGTGTTCCGTCCCGCGTAAAACGCGGGACGGGACTGCGCGCCGCCATCCTTACGCCCAAATCGTTCGGCGGGCAGGCGATTGTCCGCCCTACCCGAGGTCGGGTTTTGACGGAGCGGAAATACTTGAGGCACACGTGGATGGGGCCACTTCGACGGGACCGGGAAAAACACGCTGAAGTGTGCGCAATACAAACCAAACGCATGCAAAAGCGCGAACCGCGAACGCTTTTGCAGCCGGGTCTGCGGATCCATAGTTCCCCCAACAACGCAGGTCCAAGCCTACACCATTGTAATTGGCCTGCGGCTGCGCAAAACAAAACCAGTCGGACGGTCACGAGGCATTGCCAGAAAACTTTATAATGGCGCATGCGCGCGCCGAAATTGCCACCGGAACTTTCGGGGGCCGACAATATCAGCTTGGACCAACGCCAGATGGGTTCTGCTCCCGCACTCAGCGCACAGGTCTCAGCACGGCGATGTACCCGCCGCCTTCGCCCATATTGGCCTTGAGTATATCAGCCGCAGTTACGGTGCGTTTCAGCTTCATCAACCTGTCTGGGTAATCAGCCACCTCGTATGCATCAGCCCAAATTTCAGCCTCGAACTTGCCTGGACCAAGAAATGTCAGTGGAATGTCCAGTGTGCGCGCATCTGCGCCGGTCATGCTCGCAATATACCAATTCTCACCGGCCCGGCGCGCAACAGTGATATATTTGCCCACATCGCCATTAAGAACTTTGGTGTCGTCCCAGGTCGTCGGCACAATCTTCAAAAAGTCCAATCCGGCCGGGCTACTGCGGTAGCTGTATGGACTGTCGCACAACACCTGCAATGCACTCTCGTAGACCACAAGCATCGCAAGCTGGTGCACACGCGCGCCCATAACGAACGGGCCGACCCTGTCACTTGACACCGGTTGAAATGTCTTTTGGGTTTTCTGCCTGAACCCGCCCGGGGTAAAGTCCATTCCACCCAACATACCTCGTGTGAACGGGATGGTGACAGTATGTTCAGGTGTGATGCGCGCACTCCATTTGTTGTATTCGTAACCGAGCACGCCTTCACGCGTGATCACATTCGGGTAGGTGCGATGCCAACCGGTCGGCTTAAACGCACCGTGAAAATTAACCAGCAAACGATGCTGGGCGGCCTTTTTGGCGACGCGCTCGTAGAAATTGACCATTTCCTGGTCATCACGGTCCATGAAATCAACTTTCACACCTGCAATACCCCATTTCTCATACAGCGGAAATCCAACGTCCATTTCCCTGTCCACATGGCCCCAGTGCAGCCATAAAATCAACCCGACACCTTTCTGGTTTGCGTAGGTAATCAGTTCCTGCAAATCAAGTGCTGGGATCGGCCTTGTAATGCTGCTGGTTGGATGCGGTTCCCAGGTGCGCATTTGTGTGCCTTCGGCAAATGCCGGTCCGTACCACCCCTCATCCACAATCATGTATTCCCAGCCCATCTCAGCAGCGAAATCAACGAAATACTTCATGCTGCGTGTGTCCATGCCGAGCTTGAAATCAAGCTCGGGCGCGTAACCTGCACACCACCAATTCCATGCTGCCTTGCCAGGTTTGACCCATGAAAAGTCTTGCGCTGGTGGTGGATTAAGGTTCTCCAAAATGTCAGACTCGATAAACGTGCCCGGCTGCTCACCAACCATGATCACACGCCAGGGCGAATGCCGCGGTGCGACCGATTTCACAGCAACAGCTTTGTCGGTCGGCAATGGCGCCAGAACTGTCCGAACCGCATTAGAAATGCCCGGTGCAGGACTGAAATACATGCCCGCCCAATCAGCCAGATCAGCCTCGGTCAATGCAGCCCAGAGCGTCTCACCGAGCTTTACCAGCAACGGACAACCGTAAACCTTGTTTGTCAAAAGCTGGCTGAGTCGGATTTGTCTGAACTCAGCTTCCTGCGGCGACTTGAACCCACCAAAGTCGGCCGCCCACGCTGTCGCATCGCCATGAAAACAGAAAACCGTGTTTTCCGCAGCAAGCTCGAATCTGCCCCACGACTCCGGTAACACATAGCGAAATGCAACACCGTCGTCGTACGCACGAACAACCAGCGTAAACCTGCGCCCGGGTCCGACAGTTTCATGAAGATGAACTGCAAGTTCATTGTAATGGTTTTTGACCAGCTTGCGCTTGCCGTAGTACCGCTGCCATGTCTCGTTAATAGTCTGCCGGCTGATACTGAGAATCGCACACGGATTCGTCAAAGGCGCGCCGCCCCTGAACTCAAGGCTGAACGGCGAATTGGCAATGACGTCTTGGTCGCGGAATTGCACTGAAAAACTCGCAGGTGCAATTGTGTTATTCACACCTGCGCACGGCTGAACCGTAACTGTAGCTCTGACGTTACCATCAGGCGAGGCGACCACCTCTGCATAGGGCAAAACCGATTGTACCATTGCAGTAACGATTATTGAAACCACCAGCCCATTCCGGACAAAGCAAAGTATTGTGTTCATACCCAAAATTTGAACTCGCGCCGTATCCTACTGAGGCCACATGCAACTGCGCAAGACACGCATCGGAAACTTTGCTTTCCGATCTGGACCGGCTTATGCTTGCGTGCCGGTGTTAATCGGGTACTCATGCGCTGCAGACCGCAGCGGCATTGGCGAAAAGTGTTGCAACAAATCTGTTTACAAACATGGAACCGCAAACTGTTGTCCTGAAACATGGCGAAGCCGACCGTGTGATTGCCGGTCACCCATGGATTTACCAGGGCGCAATCCGCAAGTTGACTGGTAACCCTGCTGATGGAGCCGTTGTAATCGTCAAAGACCACCGCAGTCGGTTCATTGGCACCGGGTTTTACAACTCGAAATCCAAAATCGCAGTACGCGTGCTTGCGCACGAGCAGGTCGAGATAAACGAAACGTTCTTCGAACAACGCATCCGGCAAGCACTCGATGTGCGTAAGCGCCACATGCCAAATGCAACTTCATTCAGAATCGTTAACGCTGAAAGCGATTTCTTAAGCGGGTTGATCGTTGACAAGTACGAGGATGTGCTCGTGATCCAAATCTCAGCGCTTGGCATGGAGCTGCGAAAGAGCCAGATAATCACCGTGCTGCAAAAGCTGTTCGCGCCGCGTGCAATTATCGAGCGCAGCGACGTTGCATCGCGGAGGTTCGAAGGATTAGACCCTGTGGAAGGCGTGCTGACAGGTGAACTGGCCGGCCCTGTCCGCGCCAACATCAACGGCCTGATATTCGAGACCGACCTGCTCAAGGGCCAGAAAACCGGCCTGTACCTCGACCAGCAGGTCAACTATGCCCACGTCGCTGGTCTTGTGTCCAAATTGCCCCAACCAAACGTGCTCGATTGTTTCAGTTTTGTGGGTGGGTTTGGACTGCACTGTGCACGGGCTGGTGCGGCACATGTTCACATGCTAGATCAAAGTGCAGATGCCGTTGCCGCTTCGTTACACAATGCAGCAGTGAACGGTCTTGCCGACAAATGTTCCGCTGAAGCTGTGAATGTGTTTGACTGGCTCAGTACGCACGCCAAAACCCGCCCGCACGAAAAGCTCGTACCGAAGTTCGATCTAATCGTGCTTGACCCACCACCATTCACCCGGAACCGGGCTGCCGTGCCCAACGCACTCCGTGGCTACAAAGAGATTCACGTGCGTGCGCTCAAGCTGCTGCGTCAAGGTGGTGTCGTAGTAACGTTTTGTTGCTCGCATCATGTTGACGCGCGCACATTCAAGGACGTGATCCTGTCGGCAGCGTGGGATTGCCGCAAAATTTTGCGCCAGATTGCCGCCTATACGCAAAGCCCTGACCACCCCGTTATCCCAATGATACCTGAGACGGAATACCTGAAGGGCTATGCATTCGAGCTGGTACGCTGAAAAACGGCACTGCACACAGGCGGGCTGTTCACAAATTCAAATACGCACCGACAGAAACTGATTTCGCGCCAGACTGCACAACGTCTGACTATGTTTGGTGCGCGTTGCGAAGGTCGCGTTTACGAGCCAAACCCGTTCACATCCGGCGGCGCGTTCAGAATCGTGATCAATGGCAGGAACATGGCTATGACTATTCCGCCCACCACAGTCGCCAAAAAGACAATCAGCACCGGCTCAAGCAACGAAGTCATTCCTGCAACCGCGTTGTCAACTTCGTCATCGCATGTGTCGGCTATCTTCAGTAACATGTCCGGTAACGCACCGGTTTGTTCGCCCACATCAACCATGCCCGCAATAACCGGCGGTACAAGACGCGTGTGCCGCAGCGATTCGGCAATTGAACCACCCTGCTTAACGTTTTCATGCGCAGCAGAAACAATGCTGCCATACGCACGATTCCCCACTGCGTCCCTGGCAATTGTCAGCGCCTGAAGAATTGGCACGCCATTGGCAAGCAATGTGCCAAGTGTGCGCGCCAGACGCGCGATTGCCACTCTGCGTAAAACAGGTCCGAGTCCCGGCAGAGACAGCTTAACCCGATCAAATATTTCCCTGCCTTTGGCAGTACGCATTGCGAATTTAATGCTGAGAACCGACACCAAAATTGCGATGCCAACAATCAAGACGCGTTGTTTAACCGTATTGCATATTGTAATCACAAAAGTTGTCAGAGGTGGTAATTGACCGCCCGGCACAAGACCTTCAAGCACCTGCTGAAACCGCGGGATAACAAAAAGTGTCATGGCAGCCAAAACCATTAGTGCAACAACCAACACTGCAACGGGGTAAACCAAGGCAGCCTTTAGCCTGCGTTTGAGTTTCTGGCCTTTTTCGAGCAGCTCAGCCAACCTCCGCAAGCTAATGTCCAACGCACCACTGATTTCCCCTGCCCTGACCATGTTGATATAAAGCTGGTTAAACACTTTCGGATGCGCCGACAATGCCTCGGTTAACGTGCCGCCTTCTTCAATTGTGTTGGCAATCTCACCAACTACACGGCGCAATCTGCGGTTACGTTCCTCCTGCTGCAGCAGGCGAAGACCGCGTAAAAGTGGCATGCCGGCTTCGACCAACGTCGCCAGTTGCCGCGTCAGCGCCGCGGTAACGGAAGGTTTGACGCGCGTCGAGCCTGTCCGTCTCCTAAGACGCAAAAACCGAGCAAGCAACGATTGTTCACGAGCATGTGCAGTTCGCGTGGGCGTGTCTCCGCGCCGCTGAGTTACATTGGTCGGGTAAAATCCCATCTCTTTGATCCGCCTGAGCGCCTCGCTTTGATTGGCAACGTCAATTATGCCGCGGACTATTCGGCCTGTTTGATCCACAGCTTCGTATGCATAAGCAGCCATACTCACCTCCAATGTTTGTTCGGCCCTGTCACAGGCACCGATCCCGCCACCCGGCCAAGGTCGGTTCAGCCCATGACTGAACCGGTCCGGTCCTTTCCACGAAGTTAGACACTGCATCCGTAAATACGTCACGCGCCAAAACCCATGATATGGGCTAACCCCGGTATTCCCCACGTTTCCCATACCAGCAAGATTTCCAAGTCTGCTGTGTACCATCCCACTGCTGCGGGATAAACCCCAAAACGCTACTCAGGTGCAAACAGCTTACCGACTCAGAGAAGGGCCTGCCTGTCACGGGGCCTGCGGCGCACGTGGGCGATAAAATAGGTTTCCTACTTAACCGCAGGATGCCGCACGACTGTATCCCAACCGGCGGCGCTCCCCAAGACTACAACCACAGTCTGTATCTAGACTGATCCCAAAGCGGTGTCTGCGCTCGCTGACGTTCGCGCCGCCACAGCACTCCGAAAACTTCTCCTCCAATCCTTCACAGTAGAAACGCAGAGAGTCGGTAGGGCGCGTCCCGCATGTGCGGGAC